>Ga0123357_10002256_pt1 | contig 21357 bp, 20 predicted proteins | sample TergutEmb28metaG_FD_89873 | JGI IMG/M metagenome (GOLD analysis project Ga0123357, IMG submission 89873) | Embiratermes neotenicus P4 segment gut microbial communities from Petit-Saut dam, French Guiana - Emb289 P4 | ecosystem: Host-associated > Arthropoda: Insects > Digestive system > Gut ... | reverse complement strand
TTTCCCATGTGCCGGTTGCGGTGCACTGGATCGGGCGATCTGCTTCCCCCCTATCTTGCGGTGTACTACCGGTACACGTACAAGATATGGTGTTGCAGCTCATCCCGCCCAGCACATCCTCACGCGACACAGCGAAAACCAGTACTTCCCTAGAGGCGGCTAACCCTGAAACGGGTGATGTCGGCGATCAGATCGAACGGAATCGGCTCGCTCCAGGGGATGCGGATGGTTCCCTTGGACGTGTCGTAGCAGGTCAGGCGATCAGCGAACGCGGCCACACCGGCCGCCGTCGGGTATATGCCGATGTGGTGGGCAGTGGCGGCGAACCAGATGAGCGTTTGGCCTTGCCAGAACGACGGCATCTGGTAGCTGATGCGTTCTTGGGCAAGGGGTGCCGCTTGGTGGATGACGCCACGGATCTGTTGCATGACAGGCTGCTGTCCCGGCGGTAACTGCGTGATGTACTCGTCGATGCTGGCGAAAGTGGTTGTGGGCCGGCCGGAGTCCGCCTCCACCTCGAAGTCCATCTATCTGCTGAAACTCACGATTTATCATGCAGCGGAACGGAGCGTGCGCCAAATAGTGTAGTAGTTTCCGCAGACTCATCCAGATGGTTTAGGAGCGCTCCTACCGGAAGATCTAGACCACGGGCGATCGCCCACCATGTCCGCACGCTGCCATCGTGATAACCATACAAAACACCGGTAACTGTCGACTCAGCAAGCTGGCATCTCTCAACTAGTTGGATGAGTGTCAAGCCTAGCTCCCTCCGCCTGACATGCGCCGCTAGCCGGGCTGCCTCGAAATTCGGCTCCTTCGGGCGGCTCGATAGGTCTGACATTTGCGCAGCCACAAGCCCATGTAAACCTAGCTTGAGTGGTCTTGCACTCCGACACATCGGAGAGTAGGTCCTTACTCCGATATCTCGGAGTCTGGAGTATGATAAGTAGTTGGTGAGCAGCAATTCACACCTCGGCACCTAGACCTGCTCTCCCCAACAAGAAATGACGACCAACGACATCATTCATAATCCGTGGTGGATTGACACGCGGAGCGAGCTCATGGCTACTCGTCCTGGGCTCAATATGCCGGGTAATGAGCCTTTCGAACAAAAGACATCAAGATCAGGTACGCTAACCGACCACATAGATGGCGTAATAGGCGTGCGATCTTGGCTACGAGAAACGACAAAAGTGCATGCAAGTCCGTGTCACGAGTCTGCTCTTGATGTAGCTCGTGGTTCAGTTGCTACTCGTGTCCAACACGCATGGGTGGCTGCCGAGATCATCGTATCGCCGTCGCATCCCAGTACATGCTCTCTTAACTCCCAACGATTGGACCTTTTGTCATGAAGAAGAACTACTCTCCAACGCCGTCTCCTTACGGAACCTGGGGTACCTTACGGCTTAGCGATGGGACAATGCCCGAATTCAGATTCAATGGTCATGGATACGTAATCACCCCAGATGACGAGCAGCACTACCTAGAGATTGCTTACAAAGGCAACACGGGTGCCCAACACGGATTAGGAGTGATTGGTCTAGAGAAAAGTGATCTGAATCAGGCTTTGTACTGGTTTTGTGCGGCCGAACATAACGGAGTGGAACAGGCGACGTCAGATTTGAACTACTTAGTCGCCTATAGTCAGGCACCTCAACTAGTTCAGCAGTGGGTCGACTATTACCGCGATCAGGTTGCCAGAAATCCCGTATATAGGGAAACCTTTGAAGACATCATGAATGAGATGAAGCAGAAAGGCCTATGAGGAGGCAAGCGTACCAATGTCATCATCGTTGCCAGGCACTAACCAACCCTCGCCAGTACAAACCTATCCACAGGCACCTCTACCTAACCCCGACTACCCAGCGGAGTGGATGCAGCAGCAGGATCGCCCACCATCAATGAGAGTTGCTAGCCTGACCCTTATCCTCATCAGCATGCTCCTTTGGCTCGTGGCACCATTTATGGCTGTGAATATAGCGACTCTTGACAATCAGCCCTCCGCATTACGGATACTTGTCAACGACGTCACGCTGATCGGGGACATCCTAGGGACCGACGCCTTCTGGGTAGCGTGCATCTCAGTGATCGGGATTGTTATCAGCGCTATTTGTGCTCTGGCTAAACGAAACGGTGCGATGCGCGCATTCTTGATAATAACCTGTTGTGCCATGATGATGGATTTGGTGTTCAATTTTGCGCAGGAGTATACAGTCTGGAGATTGATCGGGTTCGGATACTTCGCCATTCTTGTTCTGCTGTTTATAGCAACCCTGGTATCAGTTGAGCGACGGTAAGCAATACTGGAGGTGGAGTGAAAGGTACGCGAGTGGAGACTACAGGCAACAAAAGGCACCAACCTAACGTCCAGCGCGGAACCACGTCTGCAGGCGGTGAGCTATGACATGATGATTCATTCGCGTGTATATCATCAAATCCTTGAAGAATGTGCGACTGGCTCGGTCGAGTCAGGGGGCATCCTTGGCGGAGTAGACAATGTGGTCACAATATTTCAACTAGACATTGCGCCGAATGATACGGATCAGGGTATGTATTCACCAAACGTGGAGTACCTGAACATCTGTTTGGCGAGGTGGGCTGAACAAGGCAATGAGTTCTACGGCATCGTTCATAGCCACTATCAAGATGATCGCAGATTGTCATCTGGAGACCTGAAGTACATCACGAGGATTTTCGATGCTTTGCCAATGTGTATCGACAAGCTCTATTTCCCGTTGATATTCCCCTCCACCAAGCAGATGGTTTCATTTCTGGCCAGTCGGACGGAAAACGGAATTAGAGTCGTCGATGACGAAGTATCGACAAGATAAGGAAGAAGGAACAACTATGGAAAAGGAAACAAAGAAGCCAGAGGTTATGCTACCTAAGGGTTCTTTCTACGGTCACAACTGCGCAGATGGATGCATCTATTGGCAACCCTATGATCGGGACCCTCGGGGGAGGCAATACTGCAGTCATTATCAGAGCCACTACTATCCGTCTGAGCGTCAAGGCTGCTTGTCGTTCAAGAACTGACATAGCAGCCATATAGCACAAACATTGGGTATTCGTAGTCGAGCTAGGGCGGATAAGTAACGTCTGTTCAGTATCAAATTACACAAGCGATAGGAGTGTGTCACCATGGGAATAGTTGGTGATATGGCATACCAAGCAGGAAGAATGGCAGGCGAGTCAAGAAGAAAGAAGGAGTCTGCTGAGAGGGTCGCCCATCAAGACCAACAAACTCGTGAGTGGAGAGAGTCCATTGAAAGATCTGCCGCCGATGGTGATGTTCAAGCCATGTTTGACCTTGGATATCAGCATAGTGAGGGTCAATATATGGTACTTGACTATGATCGAGCCCAGTATTGGTGGGAACAGGCCGCGATGAGAGGCCATGTGGATGCTCAGTACGATCTAGGTGTTCTCTATTATGGCGAACTATCACCCTACTACCATGATGATAACTTGGCCGGCACATGGTTTAGTCGTGCGGCTAACAATGGTCACCGGGATGCCGCAGTGATATTACAAGAGTTCCAATACAGTCGCCTATTCAAGAAGTGGAGCAAGCGAGGATGAAAGTACTGGTGTCTCATGCACGGTTGTCGATGGTACCGAGTGACTGTTGGCAACTCCCGTAAGCTACGTAGTCGAACTCGTTTGTCGATTACCGGGCTATCAGTTAGGTTTTTAGTGCGATGTGCGCTGGCTTATGACGTCCCCCATGTGGTGACATCCAGAAGATGGGATGACGGAATAGCTAGAGGCTGCTGATCCTGAAACGGGTGATGTCGGCGATCAGATCGAACGGAGTCGGCTCGCTCCAAGGGATGCGGATGGTGCCCTTGGACGTGTCGTAGCAGGTCAGGCGATCAGCGAACGCGGCCACACCGGCCGCCGTCGGGTATATGCCGATGTGGTGGGCAGTGGCGGCGAACCAGATCAGCGTTTGGCCTTGCCAGAACGATGGCATCTGGTAGCTGATGCGTTCTTGGGCAAGGGGTGCCACCTGGTGGATGACGTCACGGATCTGTTGCATGACAGGCTGCTGTCCCGGCGGTAACAGCGCGATGTACTCGTCGATGTTGGCGAATTTGGTGTTGGGCATGCGCTAGTCCTGGGCGTTGTGGGTCGTCAGTCCAAGCATAGTGCTGGTTGGACGTCGGGGAGCCTCCCGGCGATGGATCATGCGCCAGCAGGTCGCCTGCTCCAGTGAAGCCCGGAACCTTGGCGTCTGTTGTGCGTTTCCAGGCCGTCGGCCTCTCGTCGGACCAAGTCGCGCTAGTATTGCGATGTGAGCTTTCAGCAAGGTGGAGAATTCTCAGGTGGCCGGGTCAAGCGGGCAGGTGGTGGACGTACCACAGCCCTCGCCGGCGGTGGGATCGGTGTATTGGCACTGGCACTGATCTCGTATTTCGTCTTCGGCGATCCCAGTGCTTTGTCGGGTTTGGCTGGCGGGCTCGGCGGCAGTGATCCGGGTGCGGCCCAGACCACGGGATACATCGACGCCTGCTCGTCCGACCAGGCGAACACGGACCGGCAATGCCGTCTGAATGCCACCATCCAGGTACTCGACGCCTACTGGGCAACAACGCTAGTAGCACAAAGCGGCGTGAATTACACCAAGCCGGATGTCATCAGTTACGACGGCAGCACCTCGTCGGCTTGTGGGATGGCGTCCAATGCCGTCGGTCCGTTCTATTGCCCCACAGACCAGACGATCTACGTAGACGTCACATTCTTCGACGAGTTGACACAGCAACTAGGAGCCAGTGGCGGGGCACTCGGTGAGGAGTACGTCGTTGCCCATGAGATGGGGCACCATATCCAGGATCAGCTTGGCACCCTCAACAGCACGGCGTCCACTGAAGGCGCCAGCGGTGGTTCCGTCCGGATCGAACTGCAGGCTGACTGCTTCGCCGGCATGTGGGCTGGCCAGGCGGCTGTCACCATCAACCCCAACACCGGCACCACCTTCCTAGACCCCATCACGCAGGACGAGCTAGCAAGCGCGCTGTCTGCCGCCGCCGCAGTGGGGGACGATCACATCCAGCAAAGCCAGGCCGGATATGTCCAGCCTGAGTCGTTCACACACGGGACGTCGGCCCAGAGGGTTAAGTGGTTCAACATCGGGTACAACCAGAACAGCATCAAAGCCTGCGACACGATACACGCCAAGAACTTGTGACGCATTCCAGAGTGTCCGCCCTTCGGTTGTGACCAAGTGGGTGGTTGTGAGCCAGGTAGTGTGTGCTGACATGAAAAGATTCAACCGCAGTGCCGCAGTTCTCATCATTGCGCTCGCAGCAAGCTTGGGTGCCTGTTCAGGTCCCGCCTCGAATGGGCCAGGCCCCTCCTCGGCAGCGTCATATGTGACCGACGGCACTTTCACAGAGACCATGGTCACCGATCCAGGTGCCCTCGACCCGCAACTCTCCATCGTGGCCGGCATTTTTGAGATGTCGTTTTTCGCGTACGACAGCATCGTCGGCCTTGATTCCAAGGGCAACGTGGTGCCGCAACTGGCCGCATCGTGGACCACCACTGACACCGCCGCCACATTCACCCTCAACTCTGGTATCACGTGCTCGGACGGCACGGCCATGACAGCCCAGACGGTGGCCGACAATATCAACTGGATGGAGGATGTCAATAACGCGTCTCCATATCTTGGTGTCTTCTTGCCGGCTGGTATCACAGCCACCGCTGACGACAACGCGAACACGTTGACCTTCGCGCTAGCCGCGCCATCGCCATTCCTGCTGGAGTCGCTGGCAAACGTGCCGATCGTTTGCGCCGCCGGACTGAAGGATCGCACAACGCTCACCAGTGCTACCAATGGCTCTGGCCCGTACCAACTGTCTGAGGCAGTGCCCAACGATCACTACACTTATCAGCGCCGCGACGGCTATACCTGGGGCCCATCTGGGGCTACCACTGCCGCAGCCGGCTTGCCTAAGACGATCGTCGTCAAGGTGGTGCCCAACGAATCGACAGCCGTCAACCTGTTGCTCAGCGGCGAAGCCAATATTGTGACGACCACCGGCCCGGACGCCGCGCGCGCCGAGGCAGCCAATCTGGCATCGGTGGACGTGCCTGCCAACCTGGGTGAGACCTGGTACAACCACGCCGCCGGTCGCCCAACGGCCGATCCGGCAGTCCGTCAGGCGTTGACGCAGGCCGTCAATCTGGACGATCTGGCCAAGGCGATCACTGGCGGCACCGGTAGCCGGGCGACCAGCTTGGCCGTCATCCCGCCAACCACGTGCAACTACGATTCGGTCACGGGGAATGTTCCCAGTTATGACTCGGCGGGGGCTGGCGCCACGCTCGAACAGGATGGGTACGCCAAGGGTGCGGACGGCATGTACGCCAAGAATGGCAGCCCGCTGACCGTGTCGTTCCTCTACGACTCGGCTTTGGGCACGACGGGCGACGCGGCCGCCGAGTTGGCCGTCCAACAGTGGCAAGCCGCTGGTATCAAAGTCAACATGAAATCTATGGCCAGCGCCCAGATGAGCGATGTCTTGTTCGGTGCCGGTGATTGGGATGTCGTCTGGGAGCCCATCAACGTCAACAGTCCCGATCAAATGGCCGGTTTCTTCAGCGGCCCAGCCCCTGCTGCAGGTGGCGCAAACATCTCGTCTGTCGACAATGCCGACTTCAACAACGCTGTCGCGGACGCCATGACCAAGACCGGCAGCGATGCTTGCACCGCTTTCCAGACTGCCGAGAAGGCCTTGTTCACAGCCAACGACTTCGTCGCCTGGGCAGTTCGTCCGAACAAGATTTTCTTGTCGCATGTGCAGTACGAGTACGTCGGTCGTAGCCAGGTCACATCGTTGCGAATGCTGGCCAGCTAGCCGGGATTCGGAGAATAGCAACCCAGACACGATCCCGTGAGCAAGACAGACGAGTCGCGGCCGTCGCAGGGTCGCCTGGCAGCGGTTTTCGGTAACCGCTGGTTCAGGTTCGCTCTGCGGCGGCTTGGCCGTCTGATCGTGTCGTTGTGGGTGGTGGTGACGGCATCGTTCGGCATCGTTCACCTAATACGTGGCGATCCAGTGCGGGCAGCCATGGGCATGACTGTCTCGCCGGAGGTCGTCGCCGCGAGGCGCGAAGCATTGGGGCTCAATCTTCCGTTGTGGCAGCAATACCTCAGATTTTGGACTGGCCTGTTTCACGGTAATCTCGGCTCTTCGATCATGACGCAGATGCCGGTGAGCAGAGTCATCGGCACTGAGTTGCCGGCTACTCTGAGCATTTGTATTCCGGCCTTTCTGGTCGCTGTCATTATTGCGATCCCGCTGGGGGTGGCGATGGCGGTGGTCACGAGAAATGGTCGTGCTCGTCGTCTGGAACTGGGGTTTGTTGGCACGTCGGTGGTGGTCGGCACGATACCCGATTTCATCTTCGGCTGCATGTTCATCGCACTGTTCGGTATCACATTGCATTGGTTGCCGGTGGCCGGACGCAGTGGCTTTCCCTCGTACGTCTTGCCAGTGCTTGCGCTGGCCGTTGGCCCAATAGCAGTGCTGGCTCGTATCACGCGCGTCGAGGTGCTGTCGGTGTTGCGCACCGATTACGTGCGGACGGCCCGGGCCAAGCGTCTGCCAGCCTGGCGCATCTATCTGGCCCATGCTCTGCCGAATGCGGTGACCGCGACACTGACGCTGTCGGGCATGTTGTTGGCGCAGATGTGCGTTTCGACAGTGTTCGTCGAGAATGTCTTCGCCTGGCCGGGACTTGGCCAGACGATCGTCACCGCGATCACCACCAAGGATTATCCCGTCGCCCAAGCGATCGTCCTAGTGTACGGGCTGATCGTGATAGTCGTGACCACCGCTGTGGATGTGGCTCTCGCGGTGCTCGATCCTCGTTCAGCGGTTAGCGAGGCATGATGGCGAGGACCTCCAAGCGTCAGGTATTTGGCACACCCGTCACCATCGTGGGGTTGGTGCTGGTCGCCGTCATCGTGTTTTTGGCTGTCTTCGCTCCCGTCATCTGGGGTGGCCAGGCTTCGGCCGTCAACGTCGCCAACATGCTGCAACCACCATCGTGGACGCACTGGGCCGGCACCGATGGGTTGGGTCGCGATCTGTTCGTGCGGGTTCTGGTGGCCACCCGATTGACCATGCGTCTGACGCTGGAGGCGACGGTTATCGGAGTGGTGATTGGCTTCTTGTTGGGTTGCGCCCCATATTTGCTCGGCGGTGTCTTCCGGGGTGTGCTGGGTGGCGCTGTCACATGGTTGATCGGCATCTTGGTTGCCTTCCCGGGGTTGCTGTTGGCCCTGTTCTTTGCGATCATTTTCGGGGCGGGGGCGGATTCCGCTGCGATGGCACTTGGCCTGGCGTCGGCACCATCGTTCGCTCGTTTGTGTCAGACTCTGACGGCGGGGATCGTTGCCCGCGATTATGTGGCTGCAGCGCAGATCGCTGGTCTGGGCAGGTTCCGCATACTTTTGCGCCATATCCTGCCGAACATCGGTGAGCCCTTGGCCGTCAATGCCACAATCGGTGCTGGCAGTGTGTTGTTGTCATTCGCCGGGTTGTCGTTCCTCGGTCTAGGTGTGCAGTCGCCTCAGTACGACTGGGGACGACTGTTGATGGAATGCCTACAGTCGATTTACGTGCATCCGGTGGCCTCACTGACTCCCGGCATTTTCGTGGTCATTGCCGGGTTGGCCTTCAATCTGGCGGGCGAGTCGGTGGCCCACGCATTGGGTATCACCTCGCTCGGTGATCTGGGCATGCGGGGTAAGGCACGACGCGCTTTTCTGGGTGATTTGAGCATCCGGGAGAAGGATAGACAGGCGTTGCAACCCGATGGGGAGGATGTTGACACTCCGGTGTCTTCAGAGTCAAATGCTGTGTTGTCGGTGCGTAATCTTCATGTTGCCTTCCCGGTGGGCGACCACGAGGTTGAACCGGTGCGGGGGATCTCGTTCGACGTCGCCCCAGGAGAAGCCGTCGGCGTGGTGGGCGAGTCCGGCTGCGGCAAGTCGTTGACGGCGCTGGCCGTGGCCGACCTCATCGAAGAGCCGGGGCGGGTCAGTGCCGATCGTCTCAGTTTTATGGGATCGGATCGATATGCCGAAGACAAGGCCAATCGCTCGTCGGGCCAAGCCCGTCGCCATCTACTGGGGACGTCCTTGGCTATGGTATTCCAGGATCCGATGACGTCGCTGAACCCAACAATGAAGGTGGGCACCCAACTGGCGGAGCTGGGTCGTGTACACGGCGGGATGGGCCGACGGGCGGCGCTGCTGCGGGCCATCGACCGGCTGGCAGCCGTCAAGATCGACGAACCTGGGCAACGCGCACACCAGTATCCGCACGAGTTTTCTGGCGGCATGCGGCAGCGGGCAATGATCGGTCTTGGCTTGATGCTGACTCCCAAACTGATAATTGCCGATGAAGCCACAACCGCGCTAGATGTCACGGTGCAGCGGCAGGTGCTTGACCTGTTGGCCGATATCCGCCGCGAAGATGGCACCGCACTACTGCTGATCAGTCACGACATTTCGGTGATCCGCCAGGTCTGTGAGCGTGTGCTCGTCATGTACGCCGGGCGTATCGTCGAATCACTGCCAATTGACGCTTTGAGCCGGGCCAGCCATCCCTACACCAGGTTGCTCATCGCCGCGGTGCCGACGATGCAAAGCGATGTGGACGCCCCTCTGCCCACAATTGTCGGACGTCCCCCAGAACCCGGTGAATCGACGGGATGCGTCTTCGCCCCCCGCTGCCCGCTGGCTTCGCCGCGCTGCCTCGAAGAGGAACCATCACTGGTCGATTGGGCAGACGGGCAGGTGGCGTGTTGGCACGCGGGCGAACCGATCGAGGTGGCCGCATGAGCGAGCTCCGATTTGACGATGTGACGGTGCGGTTCGGCACCGGTCGGCGGGCGTTGACCGCTGTGGATCGCGTCAGCCTAACGATCCCACACGGTGAGGTGGTGGGGCTCGTCGGCGAATCCGGATCGGGGAAGTCCACCCTGGCCCGCGCTGCTGTTGGGCTGGTGGACGTGTACTCGGGCGTCATCAAGGTGGATAATGTGCCGCTGCCTAAACATGGACGCCACCTGGGTGTGCAAATGGTGTTCCAGGATCCGACCGCCTCGCTGGATCCCCGGATGACGGCGGGTGCAGCCATCGACGAGGCCGTCAGCAAGCAGATGTCGCGGCCAGAGCGAGCAGCCGAGGTCGCTCACTTGCTGGACCTGGTGCACCTCGACCCGTCCCACGTACGCTCGTACCCAGGCCAGTTATCCGGCGGTCAGCGGCAGCGGGTGGCCCTGGCCCGGGCTCTGGCCAGCCACCCCAGCATCATCATCGCGGACGAGATCACGTCCAGCCTGGATGTTTCGATTCAGGGAGCCATACTGAACCTGGTGCGCGAGTTGGTCGGTGAACTTGATCTGACGATGCTGTTCATCTCGCACAACCTGGCGGTGGTGCGCTACGTCGCCGCCCAGATCGCCGTCATGTGGCGCGGCCATATCGTCGAGGAAGGTCCCACCGGGCAGATCCTTGAGAACCCCAGTCATCCGTACACCCGGCAATTGTTGGCGGGTGTCCTCGAATCACCGATAAACCCAACCTGACAAGGAGAAACTAATGAAACAAATCGACAGTGCACATTGGCAGCAGCGCCTAGACACTCTGGCCAAGGAGGCGGGCGTCGTGGGTGCCGTGCTCGGCATTCTGCGGCTTGACGACGACGGCCCGGACGAGGTGGTGCGGGCAGCCACTGGTCTGCTCAACATCAACACCGGACGTGAGACCACCGTTGACTCGCTGTTCCAGATCGGCTCGACCACCAAGGTGTGGACGGCCACCGTGATCATGCAGTTGGTCGAGGAGGGCAAGATCGCCCTGGACCAGCCCGTCAAGGAAATCTTGCCAGACTTCAAGCTGAGCACGGACGAGCTGACAAATGGCGTCACCGTCCGCCAGTTGCTGAACCACACGTCGGGTATCGATGGCGACGTTTTCGTAGACACGGGACGTGGCGACGACTGCCTGGAAAAATACATGACGGTGCTTGAGACGGCCGTCCAAATCTTCCCGCTGGGGGCGACGTGGTCGTACTGCAACTCCGGATTCTCGATCCTGGGGCGCATCATCGAGCAGGTGACGGGCCAGGTTTGGGACGCCGCCATGCGCGAGCGGCTGTTCACGCCACTGGGCCTGACGCACACCGTCACCCTGCCAGAGGAGGCGCTGCTGTTCGACACCGCCGTCGGCAATGTGGTGGGCCTGCCCGAGCCAAAGATGGCGCCGATGTGGTGCTTGATGCGCAACGCCGGACCGGCCGGGTTGATCACCCAGAGCGTGGCCGATCTGCTCACCTTCGCCCGCATGCACTTGTGTGACGGGATGACCGCCGATGGCACGCGGGTGCTGAGCGCTGACCTGACCCGTCAGATGCGCGAGTTCTCGGCGGACGTCCCCGAGAAGTACCTGCTGGGTGGCTCTTGGGGCCTGGGCATGGAGCGGTTTGACTGGGGTGACGCCCAACTGTTCGGCCACGACGGTAACACCTTGGGGCAGGCCGCCTTCCTGCGCTGGTATCCGGAGGGCAAGATGGCCGTTGCGCTGCTGACAAGCGACAACTCAGCTCACGAACTGTACCAGCGGCTGTTTGGCGAGATCTTCGACGAGCTGTGTGGCGTCACCATCCAGCCGATGCTCAAGGTACCGGACGATCCGCCGCAGTTGGACATCACACCTTGGTTGGGGACGTACGAGCGGTCGTCCGTCGTCATCCAAATCATCAATGGCGACGACGGCCCGGTCTTCCATGCCACGCAGAAGGGTGAATTGGCCGAGCTTGAAGAGGACCCGGATCTCGAGTTCCCGATGAAGCCCGTCCGCGAGGGACTCTATTCCGTGTTCATGCCAGACATGGGTATCGATGTGCCTGTGTGGTTCTATCAGTTGCCGACGGGCGAGCGCTACATCCACTTCGGCGCCCGCGCCACGCGGAAGGTGAGCTGATGCGTATAACCAAGATCACGGCCGATAAGGTCTCGATCCCGCTGCATGAGCCCTTCGTCATATCGCTGGGCACGGTCGACAGCGCCGACACCGTCATCGTGCAGGTGCAGACGGACGAGGGGCTCACCGGGTACGGCGAAGGGGCCGGGGTTGGCTTCGTGACGGGCGAATCTCCTGACACGGTGCTGGAGGCCATCAAGGTTTTCACCCCTGAACTGATGGGGCTGAATCCGTTTGCGATCGAGCACGCACACAAGGCCATGGACCGGTTGCTGGTCGGCAACGGATCGGCCAAGGCGGCGCTTGACTTGGCCATGTACGACATCATGGGCAAGGCTGCGGGTCTGCCCGTTTACCAGCTTCTGGGCGGTGTGGACGGCGTGGTCGAGGTCGATCAGACGATCGGGCTGGGTGACCCGGCCGAGATGGCCGCCAAGGCGGGTGAACTCGTCGCCCAAGGGTATCGCGAGATCAAGGTCAAAGCTGGCAGCGACGACGATCACGACGAGGCGGCTATCGGGCTGATCCGCCAATCCGCGCCGCATGCCCACCTGAAGGTGGACGCCAACCAGGGCTGGGGTGCTGCGCAGGCGTTGCGGTTGTTGGCGATGTATCAGGCGGTCGGCGTCGAGGCTGTCGAGCAGCCTTTGCCGTACTGGGATGTGGACGGCATGGCCTATGTGCGGTCGCGCTCGCCTATCCCGATCATGGCAGACGAGAGTTGCTTCACACCGCATGACGCGTCGCGGATCGTCCGTCACCAAGCAGCGGACCTGATCAACATCAAGTTGATGAAGTGCGGCGGTATCTATCCGGCCTTGCAGATCAACGCCATCGCCGAGGCGGCTGGGCTGCACTGCATGGTGGGCTGCATGCTCGAAAGCCGTCTATCCATAGCAGCGGGTGCCCACCTGGTGGCCTCCCGCGACAATATTGTCTACGCCGACCTGGACAGCTTTAACGACTTCGACGATTCGACCGTGGTGGCGTCGGCCTTCGGGTTTGACGTCCCCAATATCGACTTGGGTGGCAAACCCGGTCTGGGAGTCGAACTGGCCTGAGCTGGTGCCGCAGGGACGAGCCGTGAGGTTCAGCCGAGGTAGTCCATGGCGGGCTGACGGTAGAGTTCGGGGTCCCGGTTGGTGACGTCCGCGATAGTGGCAGCGCCGGCTAGGACGAACCATCCGGCATGCGGGATCCATTGCTCGCCCCAGCGCCAGGCTTCGTCTATTTCGACGGGCGGTATGGGCAGGAAGGCGATGTCGGATTCGTCCTCGAAGCCGGAGGTGATGCCGTTGCTGATGCCGCCGGGCACGCTGGGCCAGATCTCCTGGTACTCGACGTTGCCGCGACCGCGCTCGTGGACCATGCAGACGTCGAAGGGGTTGCAGCCGACGATCCAGCCCAGGGTGTCTGCGGCCAACTGACGCAGACGGGCGGCGGTCGCCGCGTCGCACTCCGATAGCTGAGCGGCGGCCAGAGCCGCCGAGGCAATTGAGGCGATGTTGGCGTTCTCGCCCTGCCACCAGTAACCGGTCTCGTTGGCGTGCGGGAAGAAGAACTGCTCTCGCGGGTCGCCGTCTTCTGGTTGCATTAGAGCGCGAGGATAGCCGCAGGGGTTGCCGACGGCGTCAGTGCGCTGTAGCCAATCTTTCATGATCTGCAGGGCGGTGGCGTTGGCCTGTGCGGCTAGGTCGTGGAGGTCACTGAGGTTTTGGACGGCGTCAGCGAAGCGCAGTAGTGCCAGCACTGGGAGGCCGGATTCGACGGCGTGGAAGTAAGGGCGTCCCCGGCTGTCGCCAACCAGGTGACCCGGTTGGCCGTCTGCACCTGGTTGGTAACGGGCGATTAGTTGTTTGGCTCGCTGGACTGCCGCGGCGAGATACATGCTGTTATGGTCCTCGAAGGAGGACTTGGCCTGGCTGGCGACGACGAGTTCACTGGCGGCTAGCAGGGCGCAATAGTCGTCGATGATCGATTCGACGCCGTCCCAGCGATACTCGCAGTTGTGGGCCTCAAGATCGTCAAAACCAGCTTGTGCGGCACAAAGATACTTATCAGTATCAACGCCATCGCATGCCCCAACCATGGAAGCCCGGGCCAGAGCGGCGATGGCCAGGCCGCCGCCGTGGCTGTAGGCGGCTTGGTAACGGTTGGTACGGACGTATTCGCGTAGCGGTGCACTGATGAAGCGGGCCTCCATTTCTTTCGTCATCCCATCGAAGAGGCCGACGTAGAAGTAACCCTCCGGCGCCTGGAAGCGCGTCAGAAAGTCGGCGCCGAAAAGCGCCTCGTCGCGCAGCCGGTCATCGAGGTAGCTGACGATTTCGTTTCCGGAAGCTGCCAGGGCGTCCCGGGCCGCCAGCATAGCCCAGACGCACAATGGAATCTGTTGGGGAGTCATCATTGAGGTGTACACAAGGTGCGATAGGAATTTCGACGTATCGCCGGAGGCGTCCAACCAGCCACCGCTGCCGTCGACCTCAAGTCCTGTTGGGTCGTCCCACCGAAGCGCGTGGGCGTCTTTCCGGTCGATTTCTCCGGACGATCGGACCGCCTTGAAGTAGTACAGGACGTCGGAGAGAACCGCGCCCATGGTGTGCGAGTCGTCGATCCGGAACGGCTGGCTGACGGCCGGATCGGTGCCGCTCACCTCGACCGTCACCTGGCACCATCCAGGACGCAGGTCGGTCGGCAGATCAATGCGGGCCAGGTGACCGATCGTCCAACCGTCTACCTGCGACAGGTCGGGATGCGACAGCTCAAGAGGTGTGGGCTCGGCCGAGTCCAAATCTTGTCGGTTGGCCGCCCACGTCAGCCAAGCTCTTTCCAGATGGGAGCCCGGTTCAGCCCGCACTAGGACATGGCCTGGCACTCCTGCGAGATAACCAACATGGGGGACGATTGCGAGAGGCTTTTTCATGCCTCAATCATTGCATCAACGATTGGCTTAATGGGGTACGTCTGGCAAATGCTTGGGTCTCGGGTCACGTATGATTCGCGCGCTCGTCAAACCACAACCTCGTGGTGAGACCATGCGAATGCCCAGGCTGTAGAGCTGTCGAACCTCTTTGCGATAGTCATGCGGTCACTTGCGACCACTCGTCGCGTCCAGCCAAGAACTCGCGTGCGGCCTCTTGCGCTCCTTCTAGGCTGTGGTGGGCGCCCCAGCCGCATTGAACCTCGTTTGAGGCGGGCACCGCGTCGGCGTTCACGACGTCTTGCATCGTCACCTCAAGTAGTTCCAGCACGTTCTCGTATTCACGGTCACCGGAAAGGATCAGGTAGAAGCCCGTCTGGCAACCCATGGGTGAGAAGTCGATGACGCCGTCGTCGTGGTTGCGGGCGAACTCGGCCACCATATGTTCCAGAGAGTGCACCGTCTTCATCGGCAGATGTGCGACGTTTGGTTGCTTGAAGCGCACGTCGTACTTGACTATGACGCACCCGCCCGGCAGAACCTTGCGATCGGCCAGGCGAACGAAGGGAGCCTTGACGGTGCGGTGGTCCAGATTGAAAGATTCAACGTTCATGCGCGGTGCCATGTCGTCAGTCTACCGCTGGTGGCCGAACACGAGGCAGGGATATTTGTCTGTCGCGCAATTGTCGGCGTGTCCACGGTTGCCACCCGTTGGGCAAGTCTCGAAGCTTATGCCGCGCTTTGGCGATGTAAGCCGCTGAGTAGGGCAGATACTTCGCTTGACACGTCGAGCCGGAAGCACCTTCGGGGTATGCGACGTTGGTCACCAGTCGACGGCCACGCCATAACTCGCTGAATGTGCCGTTGACGACAGCCAGCACATTCGATTCTAGGACCTCCGCGCACTGCGTCCAGTCGTCGTCGCATGCATCGCATCCACAATCGGGCATATCCAATTCATAGAGCGCCCCGGCCCACAAATGGATGCCAGGGAAGCTCGTGAAAGCTATGATCAGGGGCGCCTCATCCGGTCTTTGCGGGGTCAGCTTGATCGCTCGCAAGAATGTCGGTCCAAATGCTTCCGTGAACCGTGGCTCTTTGATGCCGGGGAATCGCGGCTCACGTTCGTCCTCCAAGTTGGGGACGTCGGTCATCGTGACCTCGTAGGTGCCCGTCAGAAAGTCGATCATCGCGTCAGCCACCTCAATCAGTGGCGCGAACCGCTCGGGATGGCTGACCACCGAGTAGGTGTCATCAGGTGCTCTGTCATTTCCCCAACGCTCACCGTAGTGGATCACCTGCCCGGCGTCGTCCAAGAATTGCGGTGTTTCAAGGTGAGGACGGACATAGCCAGAGGTGCTGAAGTCCCAGCCAACATCTGGCAGCGGTTCGAAATGACGTGTGTGGCCAAAAAGTCTTCCAGTGGTCAGAATGACCTTGTTTCTCAGCGCAAAGCGTGGGGGACGAAATCTCACACGTCCACGATACCGATCAATGTGAGTGGCTAGACAAAGCTAACATGACCGGTCAAGTGAGGCACTGGGTAGTCTGATGGTACCGAGGACAGGTTCGCTGAAGATCGATCGTCGGTGGACAACGTCACCACTTGTCGGCGACGTGCGGTGCGGCGTACTTGTCGTAGGCGTCCTTCAATTCCGTCAGCACCTCGGCGCTCAGTGGTGGCACCTCTGCTGCAGCGGCGTTGGCCGCCGCTTGGTCGGGACGCGAGGCGCCCGGTATCACCGTCGTGATGCCGGGCTGGTCGATGATCCAGCGCAGCGCGAGTTGGGCCGGTGTGCAGCCCACGTCGTCAGCAATGCGCACCACCTCGGCCGCTGCTTCAAGTCCGGCCTCGTACGGAACGCCTGAGAACGTCTCGCCGACGTTGAAGGACTCGCCGTGGCGGTTATAGTTGCGATGGTCCTCCGGCGGGAACTGGGTGTCAGCTGTGAAACGTCCCGTCAGCAAACCCGAAGCCAACGGCACGCGGGCGATGATGCCGACGCCATTGGCGGCAGCGACTGGTAGCACGGTGTCGAGTGGTTTGCGGCGCAAGATGTTGCAGATGATCTGGACGGTGGCCACATTTTCGTGCTTCATGGCTTCCAGCGCCTCGGCGACGGTCTCCACGGAGACTCCATAGGCGGCGATCACGCCTTCGTTGACCAGCCGGTCGAGGTCGTCGTACACCTGCTGGTTCGCGTAGACGGAGGACGGCGGGCAGTGCAACTGCACGAGGTGGATCTGCTCCATGCCCAGGTTGGTGCGCGATCGGTCGAGCCAGGCGCGGAAGTTGTCATAGCAGTAGGCACCTGCAACATGCGGATCGGCACGGCGTCCCATCTTGGTGATCACGGTCAGCCCGTTGGCTTCGGCCCCGCCGATGGAGTGCAGGAACTGACCGACCAACTGTTCGGAGTGCCCGTCGCCGTAGACGTCCGCGGTGTCGATCAGAGTGATGCCTTGGGCGACGGCCGTCCCCAGTACCTCGAGTGCAGTGCTGTCTGACACCGCGCCCCAGTCACCACCGAACTGCCAACAGCCCTGGCCGACAACGCTGACCTGGCGTCCCGTTTTTCCGAAGAGTCGCATTTCCACAAGCTCGACTGTAGCGCAACAGCGCCTTGAAGCACAGCGGGAGATAACTCCCCTTATGTACCACTGGTTGGAGCCGTTGGACAAAGAGGCTTTATGGTGTCATTAGCTGATAGTCCTCAGTTGCGACTTGTTCAAGCAGTGTTCATTGTTCCGGTGTGTGTTTTGATGTCGGTGGGATTTGCTGATAGGTTGGCATTGCGCACTTCTTTGTGAACAGTGTTGTAGTGCGTGTTTTGTATCTATAGAGCAGATTGGGGTTTTCTCATATGAGTGATGTTTCGAGTGCTGCGGGCCTAGCTGGTCCGGGGTCTGGTGATGTTATGGATGCTGATGCCGCGGAGTTGGCGAGGCTTGGCTATAAGCAGGAGTTGCATCGGGGCATGTCGGGGTTTTCGAACTTCGCTGTGTCTTTTTCGATTATCTCGATTTTGGCTGGTTGTATCACTTCGTATGGTATCGCGTTGAGGTCTGGCGGCCCGTCGGCGATCACGATCGGTTGGGCCTTGGTCGGGGTTTTCGTGTTGTTCGTGGCCTTGTCGATGGCTGAGGTTTGTTCGCGTTATCCGACGGCTGGCGGCTTGTATTTCTGGGCCGGCCGGTTGGCTAACAAGAATAAGCGGCAATGGGCGTGGTTCGTCGGCTGGTTCAATTTCCTGGGCGAGGTGGCTGTGACGGCAGCTATCGATTTCGGGGCGGCGACGACGATGAACGCGTTCGCAGCGCTGGTTTGGGGTGTGACGCCCACAGCGTTGAGCACCTGGTTGACATTCGTGGTGATCATTGTGATCCATGGCTTATTGAACACGTTCGGCGTTAATCTTGTGGCCTTGTTGTCGAATGTGTCGGCTTGGTGGCATGTGGTCGGCGTGTTGATCATTGTGGCCGTATTGTGGATCATGCCCACCCATCACCAAAGCTTCGCTTGGACAATGACCGGATGGTACAACAACACTGGCTACGCGTTCACGCCTTTCGTGTTTTTGATGGGCTTGTTGATGGCGCAGTACACGTATACGGGTTATGACGCTTCGGCGCACGTGGCGGAGGAGACGAAGTCGGCGGCGACGGCGGCTCCCCGCGGTATCGTGATGAGTGTTGTGATCTCGATCATCGGCGGCTGGATTCTGTTGTACACGATCACCGCGTCGATCCAGGACACTTCGGCGGCTGGTATGGAGAAGTTGTTGAACACGCAGACCGGCCTGCCGCCGGCGCAGGTGTTCTTCGACGCCCTGAGTAATCCGACGATGGCGAAGTTCTTGTTGTTCATCGTTTGCGGCGCGCAGTTCTTCTGCGGCATGGCGTCGGTGACGGCTAACTCGCGGATGAGTTTCGCGTTCTCCCGCGATAATGCGATACCGGGGGCTGGTTTGTGGTCGAAGGTGAATCCGCGTTCCGGCACGCCGACGAACTCGATCTGGCTTTGTGTTGTTTTGTCGACGATTCTGACGGTACCGGCCCTGTTCAACAGCACCGCGTATCTGGCGGTCACGTCGATCGCCGTGATCGGCTTGTATATCGCCTACGTGACCCCGGTGCTGCTGAGACGGCTGCATAAGGACTTCGAGCCCGGGCCGTGGAAGCTGGGTAAGTGGAGCCCGTTCGTCGGCTGGGTCGCGGTCGTGTGGGTGATCATCATCTGCATCTTGTTCGTCCTGCCGCCCGTGCAGCCGATCACCGTCGACACGTTCAACTACTCGCCGATCGCCGTCGCCGTGGTCGCCATCGTCGCCATAGTGTTGTGGTTCGCCCGCGGGCGCAACCACTTCATGACCCGCGCCGACGCCGCCCACCTGACCATGGAAGCCGAGAAGCTACTAGACGACGTCGACTAAACACCGTCTAGCAGGCAAGAGACTGTGCCGCCGGGGCCACCCAACCAATAACCCCCGGCGGTACAGCCGTGTCTGGATTGACATGTGACGCCCGTCAGCCAGTCATTCATAAGTAGGAGCGGGTCGTACGCACGGCCTGCCCTGCGTACCCGCCACCGAACAACACCGTGTGAACCAACAGGGGATACACCTGGTGGAGGCCGACCAGGCGTCGCCAATTAGTCGGATGGGCTGGGAGGGCTTGAGATAGCTGCGTATTTGCGGCATTGTCGCACCGTCGTCTTAGTGGTTGTTCATTGAGGTTTTCCTCGACGCTGTGTTGGTACAGTGACGTAATGACATTGCAGCTGGCCTATCATCCGTCAACCCAGATTCGATCCGTGGGGAGTGCGGCATGAGTGCGCCGGAGTCGGTGGCAGCCGAGGCAGACAGGAAGGCTGTAGTAGCTGGATCAGTGGTTGCGGTTGTCGGGTTTCTGGCCTTCGTCGAGTTCACGTCCGGCATCATCCAGGGGTACTACACGCCGCTGTACACCGATATCGCCCGTTTCTTGTCGGTGCCGGATGCTGACGTCAACTGGCTTGAAGGCACTCAGTTGATGCTGTCGGCCATCGTCGTGCCGGTGTTCGCCAAATTGGGCGACATGTTCGGCCACAAGAAGATGCTGCTGATCACGACAGGGGTCACGGCTGTGGCGGCGATGAGCCTGACTTTCACCCACACCTTTGGGAGCTTCCTTGTGGCGTGGACGTTCATGGGCGCGTACGTCGCCTGGCTGCCGCTGGAGATCGCCTTGATCTGGTTTCGTTCGCGGGGCCGGGAAAAACCGGCCGCCATCACGCGGTTGGCAGCGGGCGTTTTGGTGGCGGCGCTAGAGCTCGGCGCCATCGCTGGTGCCTTGATTGCTGGTGCGCTGTCCGACTCCGGTTGGAGCGTGCCGGCGTTGCTCTGGTTGCCGGCTGTCGCGATCTGTCTTTGCTTCGTCGTGGTTTTCTTCGGGGTCAAAGAGACCGACAATTGGACCGGTGGCCATTTCGACACCGGCGGTGCCGTCCTGATCGCTGTCGCCCTACTGGCCTTGACGGGCGGGTTGTCACTGTTGCGTATTCTCGGGCCGGGCAGTGTCTGGTCGTGGCTGGCGGTGGTGGTCGGGGTTGGTCTGATCCTGCCATTCATTCGCTATGAATCGCATCAGACTGATCCGTTGATCGATGTCAGCTTGTTCAAGAACCCGGCGTTGTGGCCGGTTTTCGCAACGGCTGGGCTGTTCGGCGTCTCAATTTTGGGCGCTCAAACCCCGCTGTCGACCTTTGCCCGCACAGACCCGGCCAATGGCTACGGACTTGGGGCGACGTCTGGCCAGACTTCGATTTTGATCGGTGCGTATGTCTTATCGCTAGTGGTTGGAGCTTTGCTCTTCCCTGTGGTCACAAGGTGGGTACGCCCGCGGCTGGCGCTGATCGGCGCTTCGCTTTTGGTGGCTGTCGGCTACTTGTCCTTCCTGCCTTTCCACGGCTCCTACGTTCATGTGCTGACGAACATGCTGATCGCCGGTCTCGGTTCAGGAGCGCTGGTGGCGGCGTTGCCAGCCACGGCGGCGGCTGCCGCGCCGCAAAGCCAGACAGGTGTCGCGACGGGGCTGACCAACGCCGTCAAGACGGTCGGCGGGGCGATCGCGTCCTGCGTCTTCGGCATAGCGCTGTTGCGCAACGTGTCCGAGGTCGGCCAGACGGCCGGATCGTACGCCGGATACATGACAGTCTGGACGCTCTGCGGCGTAACTGCCGTCGTCGCAGCAATTCTGCTGTTGTTCGTGCCGAAGACGGCTTTTGCCGACAAGTGACCTAGGGAAACGCTGATTAATCATGCACCGGCTGTGGCGCACTGGATCGGGCGATCTGCTTCCCCCATATCTGGCGGTGTACTACCGGTACACGTACCAGAAATGGGGTTGCATGTCACGCTCGCCTGGCTGGCGTGCGCGATCTCGCCCAGCA
>Ga0123357_10002254_pt1 | contig 21360 bp, 20 predicted proteins | sample TergutEmb28metaG_FD_89873 | JGI IMG/M metagenome (GOLD analysis project Ga0123357, IMG submission 89873) | Embiratermes neotenicus P4 segment gut microbial communities from Petit-Saut dam, French Guiana - Emb289 P4 | ecosystem: Host-associated > Arthropoda: Insects > Digestive system > Gut ... | reverse complement strand
TCGAGAGTGCTGCTTCCCATAAACAATCCCTGTTCGGTATAACTACTGCCGTTGGGAGAGGCGTACAGGCAAATATAGCTACCCCATATCGCCGAAATGGTTATTTGCATATTCTTTGCTCCTACCGGCAAAGCGGGCATAATGGCATAAGCGCCTTCTTTTGCAAATATCAACTCTCCGTTGTTTCCGCTATTCCACGCGACATCGCTCAGCGTCCAGTTACTCACATTTGCTTCTGTGGCAAAGTCATTACTGTAAATTGTGTTTTGCGCCCACGCCTGCGAAGATAAAAGCAGAGCGATTAAGGCGATTGCGATTGTTTTAACTGTATGAATCATTGCTCTATAAATTTAAATTATTAATTGAATAATTATAAAAAATATGCCGTAAATATAATGATTTTGTATGTAGAAAACATAGACAAAAATAGATTTTTTTACAAAAAGGGAAAAATTTTTCAGCTTTCCGGCGCTTGGTGCAGTTATCATCCTGCGTCGCCAACCTGCCTAAGCAGTATCCTGTGGATGCTGTACAACAAACGCATCAATATCCTCTGCTATGCAGGCATAGTAGAGGATATTGTTTAATTAGCTATGCTCTCTTTGTGAGCAAATTCATTTTTTCCTTACTTTAGCGCTTTAATCTTCCATTTACCGTCTTTTTTGACGAAATCGGAATTTTCGGTTTCGTCCGTGCCGTTGCCATAAGTGAGTTTGGCGGAAACTTTAGCTTTCATACCATCTTCGGAAATAGTTTCGTTGGTGATTTCATAACTTTTCAAGCCGCCTTTCTTTTCAAGAGAATCTTTTGCTTTGGCAGCAAAAGCTTTAACTGCCTGTTCCTTTTCCCCTGCTTTTCCTGCTTTTCCATTGTCGTCGCTATCAAGGTTAGCGAACCAAAGGGTAATTGCTTTTTCGTAATTGCCTTTTTGGAATTGATCGTAAATGGATTTTTGGATTCCTGTGGGCGTGCCGCTATTAGCGCCGCCACCACAATTTGCAGCGCCCAAAGCGATAGTTGCTGCACAAATAAAATACATCATTTTTTTCATTTTGAAACATTTTTAAAATTTATAAATAAGTGTAAACTCGTCATTTGAATAAATATCCGAAGGAAAGATATAGGTTCCTGAATACATCGGAACATTTTCCAGTACGCTCCGTTTGCCTGAAGTGACGTCTTTTCCCGCGAGCAGATAGGCATACCAGACCATTTCGGTGCAATACATTTTTGTCGAATCGTTTAATTGGTAATCGTGGTCGAACATAATACCCTTGCGCAATAATCGCAAAGCTTGCTGCGCCGCCTCAGCAGCGTATGGCGAAGCGTTTTTCAACCGGTATAAGGCTCCGTATTCCGCTTTGCCGGAAGCCCAAAATTCTTCCGGCAAATCCGCTTTTATCATGTCTCCAGGTTCTTCGCCGGGAGTAATATGAACAATCCGAAACACAGAATCCAGCCTGACTACAATGCCTGTGTGACTGTAAATCCCTGAAGCATCGGCATAAAGTACAGCTTCCGATTTTGTGCCGAAACCTCTGCGAAAAACCAAATCGCCTTCGGCAAATACCAACGATTTGAAATCACGCTTTTCGTTTCGCATCGAACATGCTGTCAGCGCTAAAAGAACTATTGAGGAAATTATCACTTTTCTATGCCATTTCATTTGTGTTTTTCCTTAATGATTGTCATAATAAATTAGTGTTATTTAAGAAAATTCTCCGCAAAAATATCAATTTTTTACATAAAAACCATAGACAAAAATAGATTTTTTTTAATGCCGCGCTTTTTTTAACATTGGCGCAGGCTCCTGAGCCGAACTTTTCATATCCATATTGGATATTTTTTCGTTGGCAGTGGGATAGCCTGATTATATCAGCATTAATTTAACAATAATTGTGTGGCAAAGATAATAATATTTTTTTCAAATAATAAAAAATGCAACAATTTTTTTTATTGCAAAAAAATACTAAATCTATGGGGCAAGTGTAACATTAAAAAGTTTTTTATTATCTTTGCATCATTAATCAAATAAATGAAATATGCAAGCATTGAGACAAATAGTAAACGTAAAAAACAATTTGCTTCATATTGTTTTGCCAACAGATTTCAAGGCAGACAAGGTTGAAATTATTGTGTTGCCAATTAAAGAGGAAAATGAATTGAAAAATTCGGAGCGGTTTTCCGGTGCAATATCCAAAGAAACAGCCGGAAAACTTCATATACACCTTAACGAAGTCCGCAACGAATGGGAAAGAGATATTTGTTAGACAAAACCATTCTTATTCGTCAAAAACAAAAAATCAAACTGCCTGATGCAGTAATCGCTTCTACAGCATTGATAAACGGATTGATACTCGTTTCACATAATATTAAGGATTTTAAAAACATCCCCGATTTGGAAACAATGAATCCTTATGATATTTGAAAAAACATGATTATCACCCCCTCGGCTCCAGCGTGATAATCGGGATGAGCATTTCTTCCAAGGAAATGCCTCCGTGTTGGAACGTGTTGGAATAGAAGGAAACGTTAATTTTTCTCCTAACGAGGAAGAATTAGCGCTTGCAGAAAAGCGCATCAAGGTGAACTCGCGCATGTTTTTTTGATTTATCAAACAAATTGACTAATCCTTTTTATTAGCCTTGTTTCTTCCCCGTATGCAGGAAATTACGAAAACTATCTAAAAACATATTTTGCATTTTGATTAATTTTATGGGTAGAGTTTGTTCCGATTGGATTTGTTACTTTCTTTCAAGCAATTTTTTCAGCAGTATGATTTCCTCGTTTTTTTCGGCAATAAGTTTTTCGTATAATTCCATAACTTTGTCTATTGGATTAAATGTTGGATTATATATAACCGACCCCGAATTATCATGCAAAGAGCTTGAAATAATGTTTATTACGCTGTCCTCGCTGAAGTTTTTGATGGCATCGACAGGAATATTCATTGCTTTGGCTACTTTTTCGAGAATTTCATCATCAATTTCCTCTTTTTGTTCCAAATTTGAAAAACTTTGTTGCGTCATATTCATTGCGAACGCAACAGCATCTTGCTTAATGCCAAGCATATCTCGCAGATGTCTGATATTATGCCCATAGTGCGTTTGATGGGATAAACTGTTTTCCATATTATTGTTGTTTTGAAATGAATTGCAAATGTATTAAATTATCGTGAAACACAAACAGGTTTTTGTTATTTACAAATGAAATTTGTATAATACGGCAATCAAACGTCGTACTTTTGCACAGTAATTTTTTAGTGTACAACTAAAAAAATAACAAAAATATTTTTTATGTCTAATTTTTTAATACTTTTGCAAAATGGAAGAAGTGGATTTAATCAATGTTGCCACATTTGATGGTGAATTGACAGCCTATGAAATGGATGCTATTAAAGGTGGTGGCTGTTTCGGCTTGGCGGCTTGTTGTAATTTCATACAGCAACCTGAAAACGAATTGGAATAGCAGCGACAAAGGCTATTTATTTGGGATGATTTCATAAAGAAAAATTCCTGTGAGGCGATATTCTATTTGTTTAATATGCAATTATAATATCGAAAGTTGAAATAAGTGAGTAGAATTATTTATCATATTTTTTACTCACTTTTTATTAAAAAACATGAAAAAAATACTTATATTTACTGTGTTATTGTTACAAAGTCAGTTTTCAACATCTATCTGTGTAGAAAATGCATATTGGTATAATTTAGAACCAATTAATATTTCTTTAGGGCAATATACAATTGAACAGCATTCTTACTTAGAGATTGTTAGCGATACTTCTTTGCGAGGAATATTATATTTAGAAGCAATATTTTCAGAAAAAGAAGAAGCATATAAAAAAACATTTGAGATTAACGATAGTACAAAAAAAAGTATTATTAACGGCAATTTGTATAGTTATTTTCTTGAAGTTCCATATTTTAAAGTGCCTCCTATACAAATTAAAATAAAAGACAAATATGGATTTTTATTGAAAAATGTTGAATGTAAGTACTCTAAATTGGAAGGTTACGTAAAATGTGATTTACAGTACAACAATTTATATGTGGGAGTTGTTCCAAACGGTTTTCAAGATCCTGATTTATTCCAACCAGTTCAGGTAAATGGATATTATTCTATGTTACTTCCTCAAAGATATTATAATGCAGCTTTTGCTGTCGCAGATAGTTATGGCAAACATACTTTGGAAAGTTGGACTTTTAATATTAACGGAAATACAAATTTAAAATTAGATTACAATATACAAAATATTGAAATTTATAATTTGCATACATGGGAAAATAATGGTGGTGGGAAAGATTTGTTTATTGTTTTTCGTCCGATGTCTTTAAAACAACAAATAATTAATAAAATGAATATTGGAAACGAAATTTTTACCGAAATTGATTTTCAAATAGATTTAAAAAAAGAAAATATTAATATATCTGTTGAAAAGGAAATTTTAAAAATAATATCGATTCAATCATTTTTTGAAACAAATTCAAATGGCAGTGCTTTTAAATCTTATATGGTACAAACGGAATTCGATAAAAAATTCAAAAACAAATTATTAACTGTAAAAATTGATTTTAACAAAAATTGTGGTAATAGTAGCATTTTTTTAAAATAGCAATTTATGAATGAAGAAAAAAAATACACGTTGGCTTCTAATTGGGTAATTAGATATGAAGAAAAAATGGAACCACATGGGCTTGCTTATAATATATATTCAGATACGAAAGTAGCAATAAGTAAACCATTGTACTACATTTTACGACTTTTGAAATATTCTACATTATCTATTAGTGAATTACATGAAGCAATACATGGACAACAAAGCAAAGAAATACTTACTAATGTATTGTTTCATAATTCGGCATTAGTCGATATTCTTGTTGAGAGCAATAAGACAAATACAGAAGATTTTATAGAAACAACATCTTGTAAATTCATTGACAAATTTAATATTGCAATAGCATCATACCCTTTTGATGCAGAAATACATTTTACTGAAAAATGTAATTTACGTTGCAAGCATTGTGGCTATGACTGTTCTTCTGAGAGTTCTCTGAAAGAAATTGAATATTTTCATTGGGTTAATCTTTTTGACCAATTTGAAAAAAACGGGTTATTGAAACTTGCAATATCAGGCGGAGAACCATTTTTTTATTATGATATTGTTAATGTCTTAAAGGGACTGCAAAATAGGAAATTCAGAATAGAATTTTTAACAAATAGCATATTAATTAAAGAACAGTATCTACAATATTTAACCTCGCCCAATATGGGTTTTAATATATCATTGGATGGTGCAGATAAAGAAAGCCATGAATATTTACGAGGCAAAAACACTTTTTACTCTGCATTGAAATCTATAAAACTGTTGAATGAAATCGGAGCAAAAATAAATATTTCTGCTACTATTCACAAACAAAATCTTGCACAAATAGAAAAGTTAGTTTGTTTTGTAATACAGAACAAAGTATCTAGTATTAACTTTATTTTATTAGATAAGATAGGAAGGGCAAAAAATAATCAAGATTTGCACTTTTCAGTTGAAGATAGGAATCTTGCCATCAATACAATAACAAATATGCAACAAAAATATAAAAATGATATTGTAATCGCTTATATAGACCCTATCAATCCACAATACAATTATTTGTCAAAAAAAGTTTTGAATAATAACAGTAAAATATATTGTTCTGCAGCAACAAACAGAATAGCAGTTTCCGCTGATGGCAATGTTTATCCATGTGTTTATGGATATGATTTAAAAGAAAGAAAAGGTGGAAATATTACTGATAAAACTATCAGTGAGATATGGCAAACTGAAAAATGGGATATTTTTAGAGGTAAAGTTACTTTTAAAGAATTAAATCAATGTCAATCTTGTTTATTGGCAAATTCCTGCACTTTGGTTATATGCAGATTAAAAGCGCAGGTTTATTCAAATGATTTTTATGGAATACCATATAGTTGTCCTAAAATACTATAAGAATACTAAATTGATATATGCGCTCTTTTCCGATACTTCACCAGCTCGATGCAATGGACTGTGGCGTAACATGCCTCCGCATGTTGGCAAAGTATTATGGTAAATCGTATTCCAACCAAACCTTGAGGGAAAAATGTTTTATCACCCGTTCAGGAGTTAGCTTGCTGGGTATCAGTGAAGCAGCCGAAAGTATAGGATTTCGCTCATTAGGAATACAGATTCCATGCGAACAACTGATGAAAATACAATTGCCATGCATTCTGCATTGGAATCAAAAGCATTTTGTGGTTTTGTATAAAATTAGTAAACAAAGGGGATTGCTAGTCAAGCCCGCAATGACAGACGAGCAAATCAAATCTAACTGTCAATTTTACATTGCCGACCCTGCAGGTGAAAAATATCGCCTTTCACTTGATGAGTTTCTGACTTGTTGGGCAAGCTCTAAGAAAAATGGAGAAAGAGTAGGTACGGCGCTTCTGCTTGAACCAACTTCCGATTTCTACACTCAGGAAGATGAAGAAAAAAGCAAAAAAGGTATTTCGTTTTTCTTCCATTATTTAATTCCCTTTAAATCGCAAATTACCCAACTTTTTACAGGGCTTATTGTCGGCAGTATCCTCTCGCTGATTTTTCCGTTTCTAACTCAATCTGTTGTTGATAAAGGTATTGGCAACAATAATCTGAACTTTGTTACGCTAATTCTTGTAGCGCAATTGGTATTGTTCTGCACGCAACTTGCCGTCAATTTTCTACAAAGTTGGATAAGCCTGCACGTCAATACCAGAATCAGTATTTCGCTGATTTCCGATTTTTTGGGTAAATTGATGAAATTGCCATTGCGCTTTTTCGACAGCAAAAATGTGGGCGATATTCTGCAACGCATCGGTGATAACCAACGTATTAAAACTTTTCTTACAGGAAGCTCTATCACTACATTATTTTCATTTTTCAATTTTATAATATTTGCTTGTATATTAGCATATTACAATTTGACTATTCTTGTCGTTTTTCTCATTGGAAACGTGCTTTATGTTCTTTGGATTATACTTTTTTTGCGTTACAGGCGAAAACTTGATATGGCGCGTTTTGCACAGGCGTCTGCCGAACAAAGTAATTTGGTACAGATAGTTACCGGTATGCAAGAGATAAAGCTCAATAATTGCGAGCGGCAACAACGATGGAAATGGGAACGGATTCAGGTGAAACTATTCAATATAAGTATAAAAGGTCTTGCACTGGGGCAATACCAGCAAATGGGTTCTGTCTTTTTTTCACAAACAACATCGTTACTAATATCCTACCTTTCTGCACGTTCGGTAATCAATGGCGATATGACGTTGGGAATGATGATGGCGGTTTCAAACATTATCGGTCAGCTGAATGGTCCCATCGGGCAGGTCATTGGTTTTGTACAGTCGGCGCAGGATGCAAAAATAAGTCTGGAACGTTTGAATGAAATTCACAATCGTGAAGATGAAGAGCAGAGTATTGAGGGAAAAATCGCTGAAATACCGGAAAATGCGGATATTACCGTTAAAGATTTGTTTTTCAGTTATGATGGCGCAGAACGGAATTATGCCCTGAGTGATGTAAATCTTGTGATTCCAAAAAACAAAATTACAGCTATTGTTGGTACGAGTGGGAGCGGTAAAACAACATTAATCAAGTTGTTATTAAATTTTTACAATCCGAATAAAGGCGAAATATTAATAGACAAATATCCGTTATCAGATATTAATCCCCACCTTTGGCGGCATCACACAGGCGCAGTCATGCAAGACGGTTTTATCTTTTCGGATACGATAGCCAACAATATTGCCGCAGGAGAAGAAACTGTTGATAAGTCAAAACTCCTTCATGCCGTTGAAACTGCCAATATTCGCGAATATATTGACAGTTTACCCCTAAAATACAATACAAAAATCGGTATGGATGGCAACGGTATCAGTATGGGGCAACGACAACGGTTTTTGATTGCCCGTGCCGTTTACAAGAATCCCGACTTTCTTTTTTTCGATGAAGCCACGAATGCGCTGGATGCAAACAACGAACAAATTATAATGAGCAATCTTACAGAATTTTATAAAGGGAAAACAGTGGTAATTGTTGCTCATCGCCTAAGTACAGTTCAAAATGCTGACAATATTATTGTTCTCGAAAAAGGAAAAGTGATTGAAGAAGGTACGCATACGGAGCTTACAGTGAAAAGAGGCGCTTATTATACGTTGGTGAAGAATCAGTTGGAACTCGGTGTTTAAACCATTGTCTGAACCGTGATTTTCACAGGATTTTCATGATGAACAGGATTGTAGAGTTGAAAAATTATGAATTATGAATTATGACGATGAAAAAGAATCGCGGGATGTAAAGTCCACTTCAGGGAATTATGGGGTGGAACTGCGTAGCGAAGAATTTCAGGAGGTGCTTGGCAGCATTCCATCGTGGATATTGCGATGGGGTATTACTGTGTTAGCTATTTTTATTGTTATATTACTGATTGGAAGCGCTATTATCAAATATCCCGATGTGATTTCGGCTCAAATTGTTTTAACGGGTTCTACACCTCCGGCAACTATTCTCGCACATGCTTCGGGAAAAATTAAGAAGTTGTATATAAGCGATAACCAGAAAATAAGAACCGGCGATTATCTTGCTGTGATTGATAATCCGGCACAAACCGAAGATATTTTGTTACTGAAAAATTATTTAGACAGCATAACAAACGATGATTTTTTAAATGCTCGCCCAAAGTCTCCTTTAGGAGATTTAGGTGTGAAACTTCAATTGGGAGCTTTGCAACAACTATATACAACTTTTTTCACTACATTATTTGAATATGCCGAATACAAACGATTATTGTATTATCCACAAAAAATAACGATGACAAAGGAAAGAATAACCCAATACGAAATACAATACAAAACGTTACTTAATCAACAGCAAATAACTGAAGAACAATTGGTAATTGCTCAAAAGCAATATAATCGCGATTCGTTGCTGAATAAGAAAGGGGTTATATCCGACGAAGAATTGGAAACATCTAAAAATACATTTTTACAAAGTCGAGGATCTTATGAAAACATGCGTTCAAACTTGAATAATCTGCAAATTCAAATTGGGCAATTGAAAGAATCACTGTTAGATACAAAAGAACAAGGCGTAGAAAAAGTGAATACTTTGCAAATGCAGCTTCAATCTTTAATTTCTCAATTAAAATCAGAAATTAAGGACTGGGAGTTGAATTATGTATTGCGAGCGCCTATTGACGGAAAAATTACATTTTCAAAGTATTGGATTGAAAATCAAAATGTTTCGTCGGGGGAAGAAGTGTTTACGATTGTTCCTGATGTGTCCTACACTGTTTTTGGAAAAGCTACTCTACCTGTCGCTCGCTCGGGAAAGGTGAAAGTTGGGCAAAAAGTCAATATCAGTTTAGATAATTTTCCAGATAATGAGTATGGCATTTTGCGTGGAACAGTTCAGCACATTTCTCTGGCTCCCGCTCAGACAGGAGAAACAGTTTATTATACAGTGGAAATAACTTTGAATAATGAGTTGATTACTACCTATAAGAAAAAACTTCCTTATCTCCCCAATATGCAAGGTCAAGCAGATATTATTACAGATGACCTTTCGCTGTTGGAACGATTGATTTTACCGGTGAAAAAGATATTGAAGGAAAGTATTTGATTAGTGATATTAATTCATCCTCACCCCCTCGGCTCCAGCGTGATAATCGGAATGAGCATTTCTTCCAGTGAAATGCCTCCGTGTTGGAACGTGTTGGAATAGAAGGAAACGAAATGGTTGTAGTTGTTAGGATAAACAAAGAAATTTTCCTGCAGGGCAAAAATATAGCGCGTGCTGATGTTTGGCGCGGGAAGACCTACGTTTTCGGGAGATTTTACTTCAAAAACTTCTTTGGGGTTATAAGACAGGTATTTACCTAATTTGTAGCGCAGGTTGGTGTTGGTGTTTTTATCGCCAATCACTTTCACCGGATCGGAAACGCGAATAGTTCCGTGATCGGTAGTGAGGATTACTTTGCACTTTTTTTCCGAAATTTTGCGGAAAAGTTCAAGGGTGGTAGAATGTTTGAACCAAGAGCGCGTCAGCGACCGGTAAGCCGCTTCGGTGGAAGCAAGCTCGCGAATCATCTTCGATTCGGTACGCGCGTGCGAAAGCATATCTACAAAGTTCAATATAATTACATTCAGTTGATAGTTATCTAATTGATTGAAATTCTGCAAGAGTTTTTCTCCCTGAGCAGAATCGTTCAGTTTATGATAAGAGAAGGTGTATTTTTTGCGAAAGCGTTCGATTTGCGTGCGGATCAATGGTTCTTCATTCAGGTTTTTACCTTCTTCCGATTCTTCATCCACCCATAAATCGGGAAACATTTTTTCGATTTGCACAGGCATCAAACCCGAAAAAATGGCGTTGCGGGCATATTGCGTCGCCGTCGGTAAAATGGAATAATACATATCTTCATCGAAAGTAAACATATCCGACAGCATATCTTTTACTTCCCGCCACTGATCGAAGCGGAAATTATCAATCAAAACAAAAAAAATCTTTTCCCCCCGATCAAGCAAAGGGAACAGTCGGGTTTTAAAAATATCGGGACTTATCAACGGTCGGGTTTCAGGATGAATTATCCAGTTTTCGTAATTGTTTTTCACAAATTTTCCGAACTTCACGTTTGCTTCGGATTTTTGCATATTCAGCAAATCGGACATTCCCGTTTGGGATGTTTCCAATTCCAATTCCCAATATATTAATTTTTTATAAACTTCTTTCCAATCGTCCGGAGTCAAAGAATCGTTGATTTGCATTCCAATTTTGGTAAAGTCCTGCTGGTATCCCGAAGCTGTTGTTTGCGTGATAATCTCATTCTTATGCAAATTTTTTTTGATAGACAGCCATATCTGGTTAGGATTGACCGGTTTTATCAAATAGTCGTCTATTTTGCTTCCGATAGCCTGATTCATAATTCCTTCGTCTTCGCTTTTCGTTATCATCACAACGGGCGTATCGGGATTGTTTTCTTTTATTACCGCCAATGTTTCCAATCCGCTTAAACCGGGCATGTTTTCGTCCAGAAATATCAGGTCGAAAGTTTGCTCGCGGCAACAGTCAAGGGCATCCTGACCGCTGCATACGGTAACGACTTCAAACCCTTTTTCTTCCAAAAAAAGAATGTGCGGTTTTAATAAATCTATCTCATCGTCTGCCCACAAAAGCTTGTCTTTCTTCATAATATCATTTCTTTTTTCCTTTTTTTTGCTGTTCCAAACGGGCTTTCCGTTCTTTTTCTTTTGCTTTTCTCAACGCTTCGCGTTCTTTTTCCTTTTTCTTTTGCTCTTCTTTCCGAGTTTTCTCCTTGTCTTTCCGTTCTTTTTCTTTTTGTTGTCGCGCTTTATCAAGAGCGTCTTTTTTCTCTTTTGCCAACCTTTTCTTTTCTGCTTCTTTTTGTTTTCTTTCTGTTTCTTTCTGCTTTGTCAGATCGCTTTGTTCTTTTTGTTTTGCTTTCAGCGCCGCATTGCTATCTTCGGTTTGCTTTTTGAGCGTTTCCTGTTTTTCTTTTTCTGCCTGCATAGCGTCGGCTTTAGCCGCTTTATCTTTCGCGTCCTGTTCTTTCTTTAACTGCATCTGCCGGTCTTTTTCTTCTTTTTCCTGTTGCTTTGCATATTCTTCAATATAATTATTCTTCAATTTATCCCGTTTGAACAGACCCAGGAACCAACGAATCGGATCGGAAGAAATATTGTTGAGCGTATTCTGCGCCTCATTCAATTTATCGGATGCTGCGTTGTAAATCTCGTTTGCCGAATCAACTAATTTTTCCGAAGCATCCTCATTTGTTTTCGTTGATAAAGAATCAGATGCAATCGTTTGAACAGTATCGGCAGGCTGAGTTATTTGAGCGGCTTCGGCTTGCAGATCAGTTTGGGACGGTTGTATTTCTTCGACCGGTTTTTCACCGTTTTCCGGCAAATTATTTTCTTCTTCGCCGTTCGGCATGACTTGCTTTTCTTCGACTTGTTTCAAACGCCATTGAGCGATAAGGTTTTCATTTCCTTTAGAAAAATTCTTTTCAAAGAAATTCATATAATCGTCCAAACTTTTCCCTTTCATCAGAATTGAATAGTTCTCTTCTGAAATCGGCGACATAATCACTGTCTGACCCAAATCTTTAGCATATCCGCCGGGCTGTTTGATTCTATCAAGGTAACGCATTACTTCTTCCTGACTTTTAAAGCCTTTGATTCGTAATATGCCGATATTTCCTATTGCTGTTTTTTCCAAATCGAAATCGCTAATCGTGAAATTGCCGAAATTAAATCCTGCCACCGTATATAGCAATAAATTCTCGTTCAGGCTTTCTTTCGGATAAATCAACAGCAATTCGTGAGGCGTTGCCGTTTGGATTGAGAATTGAAGGGTTGAATCGGAAACGGCTTCTTCGCCTTCAGCTCCGAAATGAACGTTGAACAAACTTCCCCGCGCCAGCATATTGTCGCCCGAACCCGACAGAATCAATCCCCGCTGGAAGCCTTTCATCATTTCCGACGCCAGTGTGGTAACATCTTCTTGCGGATATTTGGTTATCAATTCTTTCAGCAGTTTCTTGAAAGTATCGGGATCATTGGTTTGAGCATAACTCAATGCGTTGAGGAACATGAATTTAGGCATCAATTTCGATTGATTGTACTTGGTAGAAAACCATTCGCAATTGGTGCGGATATTCATGGAATTTCCCGCTAAATAATCGGCATAAGTCTGTTGATACAACGAATCCTGAATAATATTCATTCTTTTTTGGTTGTATTCGTAGTCGGGGTCAGCCATAGCAATTGCGAGTTCGCTCTCCGGAAATTCCGCTCTGATTTTTGCTTTGTACAGATTTGCCATATCCATATTATCTTCCTGCCAATAAATAAGATACATATAATAATACGCCATCTGTTTATTTTCATTATAAGGGAAGCGGGTGTTCAATTCGTTAAATGTTTCCAACGCCAGGTGGTTATCCCCCAACATATCCTTATAAATAATTCCCATATTGAACAAACCGTCGGAAATAATCTGATTGGAAGCAATTATTTCTTCATCAGTTACAGGAATTTGCTGCAAATAGAATTGAGGATCTTTTGGGTCGGTGGAAGCTTTTATGCCGTTAGATGCCTGATCTGCTGCGCCGGAATCTGCGCCGGTTTTCGGAATCGTGTCGTTGGTTCCCGCCGCATTATTGACAGAATCAACTGCCGCTTCTTCTTCCGACATATCGGATAGAGGATTGGATTTATTTTTTCTCCGCCAGTCGTCTTCCAATTTTCTTCGTCCCCATTTTTGCTGAAAACTGTTTTTACCAATTGTAACTGCCTGTGAATTGTAAAAGTAAAAAGCGTCGGATTCACCCGGAGGTATAGCGCCGGCAGACGGTGCAACGGGGCGATTAGGCTGCATCTGTCCCTGTAAATCTTGCTGATTAGCCAGATTTTCCTCGCGTTTGGCTTTCTCCGCTTCTTCTTTTTCTTTTTTTATCAAGTCGGCAATAATTTTATTGACCACAGCCAAGCGTTCTTCCTCAGTCATGCGGGACAGACGCTGAAGGCTATCCTGTAATTCAACAGCTTCAAAATGAACGACCAAAGCATCCAGAGCTTCCGAACGTTTGGAAACGCGCGGATAAGCGTCGTCGTCTTTTTTCAGTTGTCCCAATGCTTCGGAATAATTCGGCTGCGCTTGCAAATATTTCCGCCGGTTGAAATAAATATCGCCTAATTTCACCTGATTAAGCGCTTTATCTATTCCTCCCGAAGCGCTTTTTTCTACTCCGGATTCATAACTTTCCACTGCCTTAGCCGTATCAGGAATCATCATATACACATTGCCCAAGGCATAATAAATCTGATCCAGATAGTCTTTGTTTTTTACGCTTTTGGTCATGCTGATTAAGCGTTTGCTCATCTTATTGGCATCCGATCCCGGATAGACTTCCGTTTGCCTGATCCTTGCGCTCAATTCAAGGACATAAGGAGCATTGGAACTCGAAACTTCGCCAAAAGTTTTGTATGCCAAGTCTTTTTGACCGGTAACAGTATATAGTTGCCCCAACAGATATTTTTCACGCGTGCGTTGCCGTTTATTTTTTTCCGCCTTGATAGCGATTTGCATATAGGGAATGGCTTCGGCGTATTGTTTCTGTTTTACCAAAAGATCGGCGTAAACCGAAGAGAGCATATCTATCTGACTGTTTGATAATTGTGTTTTTTTTAATTTTGATAAAATATCTTCGGCGTCGTAAAACCAGCTCATTTCGGAATAACAGCGAGCTTTCCACAACTTAGCCGGAATTGCGATTTCGGGTTGCGATTCATAGAGCCGTGAAATATAGGAAAAAGAACTTGCCGCTTCCAAAAAATCGCCGTTGTAGAATTGCGATTTAGCCATAAGCATCCAGGCGTTATGAAGAAAAGGATTGTATTCTTTCCGGCTCATAAACTCCCTGTATTTAGGATCTCTTTGCTTGCCCTGCTTTCTTTCCGGCTTTGTTTGTATGGAATGCATTTTAATTGCTTTCACCGCTTTTTCGATGGATTTATCGAAAGCGCCTCCGGTGGCGGATTTATCTTTGGGCAAGGACGAAACCGGATACATCAGTATCATTTCGGAATAATTTTCGTTATATCCTTCCAACTGCGCTTTCCATGCCTGATTAAACGCTTCATTTCCATTGAAATAAACATTGAATCTGGTATTAAATGAATGATACCAGCGCGTTCCGCCTGTATTTTTTGTTGAGGTACATGCGGCGAACAGAAGAATCAATGAAATAATAAAGAAGCGACGCGTTTTCAATTTAAATTCGTTTTCCTTCTTTTAAACAAATTTATACGTGTTTTATTGTCTTTTTACAAAGAAATAGAGCGGTTTTACAAAGTAAAAAAATCAATATTTGAACAAAAATTATCGCAGCGCCCGAAGGAACATTCAAATAATAGGACAAAAACAGACCTGAAAAGCAGCCTGTAATGCCCAATCCGATTGAATACAGGATAATTTTTTGCAAACGCGAAGTAAACAAATTTGCCGTCATCTGCGGAACCGTCAGCAACGACATCAGTAACATAATTCCTATCAGGCGAATAGAGGCAACAATCGTAACTGCGATTGCCAACATCATCAGGTGTTCAACCAGAGCTACTTTTACTCCCTGCGTTTTGGCAAATTCCGGATCAAAAGCGGTGTACAGTATCGGCTTGAAAAAAAGTAAAAAAACGACAGATAGCAAAACTGCCAATGCTCCGGCGAATACAATATCCCCAAGAGTGATTGTCAGTATATTTCCAAACAAATAAGCCGAAATATTCGGCGAATAACCCGGAGTGAGAAAAATGCAGATAACTCCCAAAGCCATTCCCAAAGCCCAAAAAGCGGCAATAGCAGAATCTTCCCTCACATCCTGCCGCTTTGAAAGCCACTCTACGCCGAAAGCCGAAGCGATCGAAAACAACATAGCCGACAAAATGGGAGAAACGCCCAAGTAAAATCCCAAACCCAATCCTCCGAAAGAAGCATGCGTGATGCCTCCGCTGATGAAAACCAAGCGCCGCGACACGATATAAGCTCCCGCGATTCCGCAGGAAACACATGTAAATACACTACCAATCAGCGCATTGCGAAAAAAAGCATATTGCAGTAAATCCATTATGAATAGTAAATCAAAGGCTACAAATATAATACAAGAAATTTTCTCTGCAAAAGATTTTTATAATTTTAATATACAAAAATATACAATCTGAACAATTTTTGTTGTATCTTATTGGTTAATGAATTAAAAACCTGAGTTTGGGATAAAAAATTATAACATATTGATATGAAAGCCCTAACGGGCTACCTCTTATCCCGAACTCAGGTTATAAGTAAAAATAATTGATAAAACATTTGGATAGTAAACGATAGTTTACTATCTTTGCATTGTCAAACAAATGGTATTTGGAATGCTGAATAAACAAGGGCTAAAAGCCCGCATTGAAGAGGAGGTGAAAATCTTGCAATTCTTTATACGATACGAAGAAGAAATCATAAAGATGACTTCCGGAGCGGAATGGGAGAATGGGGTAAATGATTGTTTAGATAGACTGATTGACCTTTTTCGACTATTGAAAGATTGAGAGTAGCCCATTTCAGGGCTATTTTTTATAACATTAAAAATTATTATATTATGAATGCAAAGCAAGAAATTGAGGAATTAAAAAAAGAATTTATATCATTAAAAACAAATGAAGAACTTCAAGCGTTTGATATTAAATTCAGAAATCGCATTGATTCTAAAACAGAAGAAGAAAAAAGAGAATTTGCGGATACCTTTATAGATTCTGCGAAAAAACAGGCGGAGCGATCAAAAAAATTATGTGATGAAATCACAGTACGGTTAAAATTGGAGGAAATATTAGGAGTTGTTTCAATGGCTTATATTGCGCGTGAATATTTTCAAAAAAGTAAAGCCTGGTTTTCTCAAAAATTAAATGGAAATATCAAAAACGGAACAATATCTTCGTTTACTGAAGATGAATTGAAAATTTTATCTTTTGCTTTGGAAGATATTGGAGAAAAGGTTAAGAATACAGCCCGTTTAATAGCATAACCAGTCTGTTTGTTTGACGATAGCCCACTCCTAAAGCGGGCTTTTTTTATAATCTCTATCAAATTTTTGTATTATAAGAAAAATATAATTCATAGAATCATTTCATTCATACTTTTCCCCCGCTTTCATCGAAAAAATCCGGTCATTTATCGAAAATTCGGCGGCTTTTGTCGAATAGCTGTTGCAGGAATACATTTATCCTGCTACTTTTGCATACAAATTTTTTGAAACGCATTATTAAATATTAAATTATTATGGATATGAAAAAAATTGTAGCAGGAGTTATTATCATGATGGTGGGAGCCTTTTTGCTGTTAAACAAAATGGATTTTTTTATCCCTGAAGTTTATCACATTGTTATTTCGTGGCAAATGCTGTTGATTGCCATTGGTATTGTTTTGTTGGTGGACAAACCGGCAGACCATAAAACTGCAGGTCTTGTGTTAATCGTAATAGGATCTTTATTTTTATTGCCTAAAGTTTTTCCTTTGTTTAGCGTGAGCGGATTTATTATTCCCGTAATTATCATTGCTATAGGGATTAGTTTTATTATTAAAGCCACTACTCGAAAAGATGAGAATAAAGATTATGAAACATGGTGCGGCGACCATCCCGAATGGAACGGGCATTATAGAAATTTTGAAAAAAATATTACGACAAAAAACGGAGAGCTTGTACATAAAGAATATGCTTTTTCCGGTTCAAAAGAAAAATGGACGCAGGACAAGTTGAAAAATGTCTTTATTGAAGCTACTTTCAGCGGTGTAGAACTGGACTTTACGCAAGCCGAATTAGCCGACGATATTAAGGTTGCAGCTTGCATCAAAGTGAAATCGGTTTTCAGCGGAGTTATACTTTACGTTCCGGATGATTGGAATATAATGGTTCATAAATCAGGGGCTTTCGGCGGTTTTTCGGATAAACGTCCCAATCGGGTTTTGCAAGTATCAGGAGAAAAATCAGTTATTCTGGAAGTGGAATCCGTATTTGGCGGAGTTGAAATAAGGTGTTATGAATAAGTCGTTTTTGAACACTTTGCTATTGCGTCTTTTCTATTTGGGTATTTGGGTAATCTTTACGGTTATCCAAATATTCCTTTTATCTTATTATTTATCCGGCAGCAACTATTGGCAATATATACTGTATGATGCAACAGTCTGTAATATTTTGCAGGCAGCCTGCATATTGGTATTGTGGTATCCGTTGAAATATTTGCGTAATATACTGAATTTACCTCTGTTGCTATTATTTATCATTTTATTTTTCCTGCTTTATTCTACTGTTTGGATGGGATTGGGATTTCTGATAACCAATACCTTACTGTCGCAGTATCCATTATATCCGGAGTTTTTTCTGACCATACTGCCTGTCAGGGTTGTTTTCGGTTTATTGGTTTATGTTGTTTTTGTTTTAGCCTGCTATCTGTTGCTGAACCACAATGAACGTAAAACGCAAAATCAAAGCATTGAAAAACATGAAGCTGAATCCTCTCCGATTCCAGAGAAAAAACTTAGCCGCATAATAGTTAAGAAAAATTCGGAATTTCATTGTCTCACCGTTAGTCAAATACGCTATATTGAGGCGAATGGCGATTATGTCCTGATATACTCCGGTTTGAACCGGTATCTTAAAGACCAGACAATGAAATATTGGGAAACACATCTTCCCGACGATAATTTTGTACGCATCCATCGTTCTTTTATTGTGAATATAGAGGAAGTTGCGAAAATCGAATTATACGAAAAGGAAACTTACAAAGTACACTTAAAAAATGGCGAAACGTTAAAAGCAAGCAGCGCCGGGTATAAATTGCTGAAACAAAAGATGAAACTGTAATAGAGGGACTGAAGGACTGAATAATTGAATAACTGAATAACCGGTTCAATCCATTAGTCCTTTTTGTAATTCTTGCAATAATTTTGTCTTTTGCTTTTTATTTTTTAATTTTGTCCTGTTATTAAAACAATTGAAAATGATTTTAAGGCTTATAATGAGTATTAAACGTTCCTGCATTTTCTAAAAAACTGAAAATTAAAACAAGCTGATGTAGAGGAACGCAGAAGCGAAATTAATAAACATGAGAAAAATTTTTTTAACAGGAATTTTGAGTATCCTTTTTGTGGGTATCTCTTTTGCGCAAGCTCCGAGAGTTGGAGTTACCGCCGGCTTGAATGTTTCTAATTTTACCGGAGACGCTAGCGGATTGAAATACAAAGCCGGATTTCAAGCCGGCGTAGTAGCGGATTTTGGTATTACACAGAGTTTTTCGATTATGCCGGAATTATTATTTGCTCAGCGTGGAGCTAAAGTTTCTGAAGGAGCGATTTCTGTCAGTACGAATCTCAATTATTTACAGTTGCCAATCAATGCCGCTTACAAATTTGATGTTGGGATGGGTTCCAAAGTCTTTGTTTTTGCCGGTCCCTATTTTGGTTATGGAATTTCCGGTTCATCAGGCGTTAAATTTGGTTCAAGCGCTGATGAGGTAAAAGCGTTCGATTTTGGACTTAATGTAGGCGTTGGTTATGAATATGAAAAAATATTTTTGAAACTTCAATTCAATCCAGGATTGATGAACTTAAATAATGAAAGTGGCGCTGGTTCTGTAAAAAACACAAATATTGCCGTTTCAGTTGGATATTACTTTTTATAAAGGATTGAAGGACTGAGGGATTGAACAAGTTATTTAATTATTCAATCCTTCAATCCCTCAGTCCTTCAATCCTTCAATTTTTAACCCTTTTTATTCAACGCTTCTATTCGTTTTTTCAAGTCGGGATGACTTGAAAATAAATTTTTGAATTTACTGTTTTCGGGACTGCCGGCATCTTCTTGTAATTTAAGCAATACGCCTAATGCTGATGCCATATTGGCGGGGTCTTTTCCACATTTTTTCAAAAATTCATATCCATAAGCATCCGCAGCGCTTTCTTGCTTTTGCGAATATTGCGAATTAGCGAGCGCTTCTGCTAAATCCCCTAATTGAGAATCGTTTAAGGCGTTTACAGTTTTTCCGCCAACCGCTCCGGCAGCGTCTTTTAATGCGGAAACTCTTAATGCGGTAACAAAAGCATCTTTTGAATCAGTGTTTGCCACATGACCTATTTCATGCCCCATAACAGCTAAAATTTGGTCGTCAGTCATTAAATCCATCAAAGCGGCAAAAACACGAACGTCGCCGTTTGCACAAGCAAAAGCGTTAACATCTACCACATAATACGACAGTATGTTAAGATTCAGCGATTTAGCCAAATCTTCCGGAATAACCGAAGCAATTTTCGCTAAACGGTCGGCAACTGCTTTCATCCCCGCATCTTTGTCGGTTGTTCTACATACTTGATTATGCTCATCCATCCATTTCATGTATTCATTGGTGTACTCAATAACATCTGCATTAGATATTGTAAATGATTTGACACTTTTGGATACAGCATCTGCTGCCTTATCCAATTTGATTTTTCCGAACTGAGCGTTTGCTAAATAATTACATAATAAAGCTAAAACAATTGTAAATACTACTTTTTTCATAAGATTGAAAATTTTAAAAATTAATTATTATTTTTGGTTATACCAAGTTAATCATTGCATTTTTGTGTTTTGTTTAATTTTTTTCTGCAAAGATAATCAGTTTTATATAATATCAAAAAAAATCCTTAAAATTTATGTGAAATCAAACGACATTCGGTTCAGAAAAGCGACAGTTTTGTGAATTTCTTTATACATTATTACATCGTCTTTGATAAACGGTACTTCTTTCCGGTATTTTGACAAAAAACTTTCTAAAACGGGAGAAGTTTTCAACGGTCTGCGGAAATCAATTCCCTGCGCTGCGTTCATCAATTCGATGGCGTATATGTGATCCAGGTTGTTAAGTATTCGGAACAGTTTGGTTGCTGCATTAGCGCCCATACTCACATGGTCTTCCTGCCCGTTGGAAGAAACAATGGAATCGCTGGAAGCCGCATAGCAGTACATTTTATTCTGACTGACCATTGAAGCCGCAGCATATTGCGGTATCATAAACCCTGAATTAACGCCCGGATTTGCAACTAAAAATTCCGGTAAACCGCGCAATCCCATAATCAGTTGCGATATTCGCCGTTCGGAAATGTTGCCTAATTCCGCCAAAGCATTTGCCAGATAGTCGAAAGCAAGGGCTAAGGGCTGTCCATGAAAATTTCCTCCGGAAACAATCCGGTCTTCGTCGGGAAAAATTGTAGGATTATCGGTTACCGAATTAATCTCAGTCAATAAAACATGAGCAACGTATCGGATGGCGTCTTTGGTCGCCCCATGCACTTGCGGAATACACCGGAAAGAATAAGGATCCTGAAGATGTCCTTTTTCTTGAGCTATCAGCTCGCTGCCTTCCAATAATTTTCGGAATCTCGCACCGGTTTCGATTTGTCCCTGATGCGGACGCATCTGCTGAATACAATCTAAAAACGGATCAATCAAACCATTGAAAGCATCTAAAGATATAGCGGCGATTAAATCTGCCTTTTTTGAAAATTCCATTGCTTTGATCAAGGCATATACGCCGTTGGCGCTCATAAATTGCGTGCCGTTCAAGAGAGCCAAGCCTTCTTTGCTCATCAAGCGAACCGGTTTCCATCCAAATTCCTGCAAAACGCTCATCGCTTCCCGTTTTTTCCCTTGATAATACACATCGCCTGCGCCAATAAGCGGAAGAAAAAGATTGGCAAGCGGAGCCAAATCGCCG
>Ga0123357_10002253_pt1 | contig 21362 bp, 13 predicted proteins | sample TergutEmb28metaG_FD_89873 | JGI IMG/M metagenome (GOLD analysis project Ga0123357, IMG submission 89873) | Embiratermes neotenicus P4 segment gut microbial communities from Petit-Saut dam, French Guiana - Emb289 P4 | ecosystem: Host-associated > Arthropoda: Insects > Digestive system > Gut ... | reverse complement strand
GTATTGCTCACATTGATACCGCTCTTATCCGGATTAGCGACAATCTGTGGAACATTAGTCCCATTTTTATTCCATCCCGGAGGACCTGGAGGATCTGTAGTTAAGTTACCTGCGGGTGTACCCGGTTCAAAATCAGTCATCACAAAAGGATCAGGGACTTGTGCAAAGGCATAACTCCCCATTAACAAAAAAAGCGCTAATAATAAGCCGGCTTTTGTAAAAAAAATTTTCATACACAATAATTTTAAAAGTTAATAAAAAATGACAGTTACAATATCGAACAAAATTTCCCTACCGTCGGGAAATAATCATATTACAAAGATTAAAAAACAAAGTTAACAAGGGAGTTAATTTTCGGTTAATTCAACAAAAAAATGCACATATCCTTATTTTTTAACATTTAATCTCTATCCTTGCTATTCAAATCTCTCTTGCTTTCTTTAAATATTAATTGTAATTTTGCAATTGGATTAAAGTTTTTTTTGAAAAATAAAAATAGATTAAAATCCAATCCATGAGAAATATTCTTCTTCAAACATATTTCCTGTTATGCTTCAGCGCTCTCTTACCGGCGCAAGAAGCAAAGTACGGGCTTGAATTCAAATCGTATGAAGTAGAGAAAGAAAAACGAACCGGTTTGGATCTCACTCCCGAAAAACCTTTTTCTTTTCCCGGCGGCTTTTCTATTTCATTCGACGCTTTGTTCTTGGTAAAAAGCCGTCAGAAAGGGATTGAAACAAGACTTTCGGATCCGACATTCGGCTACATCCTTCATATAGAGGGAAACAACTATCAAAAAATTGATTTAGTCCTGAAACCTGAATTTGATAAACTTCCCGCTGTCGCAACCTTACCTAATATTATCGTAACTTGTTCGGAAACGGAATCTTTGGTCAACTACAAGTTTAGCAAACACGGCAATACCTATAATGAATGGATACATATAGCCATTACCATAGATACGGATGAGAATCTGCTGACGGTTATTATCGGAAATGAAAAATACACATTCAAAATAAACAACTTAGAAGAATTTAAAAAAGTCCGCATCGTTTTTGGAAAAAATAATTATCCGAAATCTCTCATCAGTGATGTTCCGTCTATGATTATTAAAGATGTAATTATCAGCGATCTAAAGCAAAAGCCTTTGTATTGTTGGCCGCTATCAAAACACACTTCCGATGGCGTGTACGATGAACTTAAACAGCATTTTGCAGTTTGCTCGGAGCCTTTATGGATATTAGACAAACATGCAAACTGGGGAAAGTTGCTGACTGTCAATACAAAACGAAACCCTCAAGTTTGTTGGAACGAAACGGAAAATACCATAGCCATCGCCGACGAGGTTAAGTTTATTGCCTATAATGCAACAAATAAAACGCTCCAAAGAGATGTTCTAAGTTCCGGAGAACCACATAGTAATTCTATCAATCAACTGATATATAATTCATTAACAGGAAAATATTATTCATATAGCTTTAATGAAAAGGCATCGTTTTATGATCCTCTGATGAAAAGTTGGAATAATTCCACACCCGATGACCATATAAACTATTGGCACCACAATCGGTATATTTACTCCGGCGACAGTTGTTTGTATATATTCTTCGGATACGGATACCATAAATATTATAATGAAATATTCAGGTATGATTTTAATACGGATTCTCTCGAAAATGTAACTTACGGCGGAGATCCTATCTCGCCTCGTTACTTGAGCGGATTGGGAAAAATCGACGATCACAGCGTCATTATATTTGGCGGTTACGGCAGTGAAACCGGCGATCAGGAATTATCTCCTCAAAACTATTACGACGCCTATATTATTGATTTGAAAACCAAAAAAATTAAGAAATTATGGGATTTGAATATTGCCGACCAAAATTTTGTGGTTAGTAATTCATTAGTGGTAGATACCGTTCAACGCTGTTTTTATGCCTTATGCTATCCTCAACAGGAATTTAAGACTTACCTTCATTTATATCGTTTTTCTATAGATAAGCCCCAGTATGAAATACTTGCCGACAGCATCCCGTTTAACTTTCACGACATCTATTCGTATGCCGACTTGTTTTTAGATAAGCAGAATAACAATCTGATAGCCGTAGCTTTTTCGCCTTTAATTACAGATTCTACCTCCACTGTGTCAGTCTATTCGCTGACATTTCCTCCATTGGCTAAAAATGACTTGTATCAACAAAAAACGATACGGGGAAGCAAAAAGTGGATTGTTTTGAGTGGAATGGTTTTTATTTTATTCGGGGGATACATTATTTATATTTGGAGAAAAAAGAAAAAAAGTAACCGGATGCCGGAACAAAAGAACCAATCGGATTTGGATTTTGAGCCGGAATATACACACAGTACAATAGTTGGTATTAAACCATTGAGTACCCGTAAAGAAAAACAAAGCATATTTTTATTCGGCGGCTTTCAAGTAATGGATAAGGAAAGTCGAAATATCACTGAAAAATTTTCTCCTATGCTCAAGGAATTGTTTGTAATCATTTTATTATATACGCTCAAAGATGGGAAGGGAATTTCTTCGGTAAAACTCCGCGAAACCTTATGGTTTGACAAGAGCAATGAAAGCGCCAAAAATAACAGAGGCGTTTCATTGAGTAAATTACGGCAAATCTTTGAACAAATAGGCGTTATCCAAATAAAAAACGAAAACTCCTATTGGATTATCGAATTTGGAGAAGATATTTATTGTGATTACTACGAAGCGCTGATTTTGATGGATCGATTGAAAGAAAGAAAAAACCGGACAAATCCGGATATTAGGAGGCTGCTCTCCATCGTATCCTCAGGCGAACTGCTTCCTAATCTTCAAATAGAGTGGGTAGATCCCTTTAAAGCCGACTTCGCCAATAATTTAATCGATCTTTTTCTCGACATTGTTCAACAAAGCGGATTAAACATTTCCGATCAAGACCGCATCAATTTAGTCGATGCCGTCCTGATTCATGATTCCCTCAACGAAGATGCCTTCAAACTCAAATGTGTCATTCTCGTGCGTATGGGAAAAAACAGGTTCGCCCAAAAAGCCTATAATTCTTTCTCAAAAGAATACAAATCATTATTTGGAACAGACTTCAAATATACATTTGAACAGATTATTTTTCAATAATTTGTTAAATTTGAATCTTTTTTATGTTTTTTTGCGTCATTAATGGAAAATTAATCGGGTTGTTAAACCACTTTCCAAATCTTTGTATTGATTTTAATATAAAAAGATTATGAGAATTCATTTATTAAAAAAGAAAGAAAAAAGTAAAAGTGAAAATTATTTTTTTCGAGGAAGTTCGTTTTTGCGAATTTTGACGACTACCTTCTTCTGTGTCTGTTTTGCAGGCTGGGGATATGCTCAAAATACCAAAACAATCACGGGAAAAATTACTGAGGCTAATGGGACTCCAATTATCGGAGCGGTCATCAAAGTTAACGGTATTGATTCAGGAACCATCTCTGACTTAGACGGTAATTTTTCGTTAAAAGTTACTGAGAAAGCGTTACTCGACATATCTTATATCGGGTTCAAGAACAAACGGATAACGGTAGGAGCGGATGATTTATACGCTATTACGATGGACGAAGACGTACAGGGTTTGGATGAAGTCATTGTGGTGGGCTACGGCACACAGAAGAAAGCCACGCTGACCGGCGCCGTATCGGCGGTGAGCAACAAGGAAATTGCCATAACAAAAAACGAAAATGTGGTAAACATGCTTGCCGGTAAAATTCCGGGTGTGCGTATTACCCAAATGAGTAGCCGTCCGGGATCTTTTGACTCCAATATTGATATTCGCGGTTTTGGCGCACCGCTTGTCGTGGTGGATGGCATCCCTCGCGATTTGGATTATTTTCAACGGATGAATCCGAATGATATCGACAATGTTTCGGTTCTGAAAGATGCCTCGGCAGCAGTCTATGGTCTCCGTTCCGCTAATGGAGTTATCTTGGTAACCACCAGAAGAGGAACAGTTACCAACAAATTCGATATTCAATATTCGGTAAACTTCGGATGGCAACAATTCCTGTATGTACCCGATAATGTGGGCGCCGTACAATATATGACGCTGGCGAATGAAAGAAACTGGCGTAACTTCGATGGAAACTATATGGTTCAAAGACCTGCGCTTTATACGCAAGACGACATGCAGCCCTATATAGATGGCACACTGCAAACAACGGACTGGATGAACGCTATATTTAAAACAACAACACCTCAAAGTCAGCATAACGTAACCATGAATGGAGGAAATGACAAAATCAAGTATTATTTCAATTTGGGCTACATGAATCAGGACGGCGCATTACAAAGCAACGCCATGAATTATAACCGGTGGAATTTCCAATCCAATATCGACGCTTATATCACCAAACAGCTCAAAGCCTCAGTGTCGTTTGGTGGATATATAGACAAGATGAACGAACCTTTTACGGATATAAATTCTGTTTATAAAAATGCCTTTTTGGAACGTCCCGATGTTCCGGTTTATGCAAACAATACGCCTCCATATTATAACGGCGTTTTGAATTTCGACGGCGCCCAAGCCAACCCTATTGCAAGTACCAATCAGGATATAACCGGATACCGCAATTATGTCAATCATCAATTCACAGGACAAATGGCTCTCACTTATGATATACCCGGAATAGAAGGATTGAGCGCTAAGGCGTTATACGACTACGATTTCAAATATAGCGATAATATCTTATACAGCAAGCCGTTTATGCAATACACATACGATCCTGTCGCCGATACCTATACCGGTTCTCCATATAGCAATTTAAACGGTGTAACCGATGCTACCATAACAAGGCAAGCTTATCCAAGTTATAATACACTGATGCAGCTTTCGTTGGAATACAAACGAACATTTGCCAAGGCGCATAATTTTGACGTTTTAGCGCTCTATGAAGAAGCGTACAGCTATTGGGACAATTTTTATGCATACAGGGAAATAACGCTGAATTCGCAATATCTGTTTGCAGGAAACGATCTCAATCAGCAGGGAAATATGAAGCCGGATGGATTAGGAGACCGCTCCAGCAAGGCTTTTGTAGGAAAACTCAATTATGATTATATGGGTAAGTACCTTGTAGAATTCAGTTTTCGCGAAGATGGTTCTTCTAAATTTCCGGTAGGAAAACGATGGGGTTTCTTCCCTGCCGGCTCGTTGGGATACCGCATCAGCGAGGAGCCTTTCTTCAAAAATGAACTGCCGTTTGTTGATAACCTTAAAATAAGAGCTTCTTACGGCAAAACAGGAGACGACAGTAATGCAAATCTTTATCCGCCTAATATAGTGGGATATGTCATTAAGCCGCAAAATGTAGGATGGATATTTGGTAATACAGGCAGTGTTACCAGTGGAGTAAGTCCGACAGCCATACCGAATGCGGACCTCACATGGTATACTTCCACCATGTTCAATGTCGGCTTGGATGCCGACTTATGGAAAGGGTTGCTGGGCGGATCTTTCGACTTCTTTAACCGTAACCGCGACGGGCTGCTTGCCACCTCGCTTTCCGTTATTCCCGGAACAGTAGGCGCTACCATGCCTCAGGAAAATTTGAACAGCGACCGCACTTTCGGCTTTGACTTATCGTTGAGTCATCGCAATAAAATAGGGAAAGTATCTTATTCCGTAGCAGGCGTACTGTCTGCCACAAGAACACAATGGAGAAACTATATACAAACGCCGGCGGGAAACTCTTACCAAAGCTGGCAACAGAGTTTGCAAAATCGTTATACAGGCGTTTGGTGGGGTGTAAACTACGGCGGACAATTCCAGAATTACCAACAAATCTATAATTATCCGTTGTTGGGATCAGGCGTAATAGGAGGCGGTGGAAATGTGCCGGGCGATTACTATTATCAGGACTGGAACGGCGACGGAGTGATAAACGATAGCGATAATCATCCGATTGCTACTTATGGTATGCCGCTTTTCAATTACGGACTAACCATAGGGGCTAATTATAACAATTTTGACTTGAACATGAATTTTCAAGGCGCTGCCGGAATCTATTACCAATATACCGAAGCGCTGGGAACGCCGCTTTGGGGCAACGGAGGAACTATGACCAAGTTCTATGACAGATGGCATCCGTTAGACCCGAATGCCGATGTTTTCGATCCTGCCACACAATGGGTTGCAGGGCATTATGCAACAACGGGTTCCCCGCTTGCACAGGATGTTGCAAGCACTTTGAGCGTAGAAAATGCATCTTATCTGCGCCTCAAGACGATTGAATTAGGATATACCATCCCGAAAAAATTAGTAACGAAAGTAGGGATTAAAGAGTTAAGGATCTATTTCAGCGGATATAATCTGCTCACATTTACAGGTTTAAAAGGTATGGATCCCGAACACCCGGGAGGTAATGGCGGCCCGCTCAGTGGCAGCGGCTTTAATAACTATACGTATCCTAACAACAAGACGTACAATCTTGGCGCTTCTATTAAATTCTAAAAAAATTAATAAATATGAAAAAGATAAAATATTTAATACTATCCGGATTTGCAGTATTGGCATTGGCGTCATGCGACGATTTGAGCTTAGATCCAAAGGGAATAGTAGATGGCTCAACCCTGTTCGGAAATGAGGGAGGAATGGAGACATACCTTGCCGGCATATATATGAACTTGCCTGTTGAAGCTTTCAACTATGCTACGGCAGGCAGTTACACCGGTTATATACCTCAGGTTGGCGATCCTGTTTACGGTGAATGGAATACATGGCAGGCAGCCAAATGGTATATGAGTAACATCACCGGCGAAACCGTAGGATGGCAGACCGATATATCGGGAAGTTCAGTAACCGGATTCGGCTGGTGGCCCTACGATCAAATACGGAATATCAATACGTTGATAGAAGGGTTGCCTGATTATAAATCAAATTATACCGATAACGAATATAAGTCGTTGATGGGTGAAGCCCGTTTTTTGAGGGCATTCTATTACTTCGGCATGGCTAAACGTTACGGAGGCGTACCTATTATCGACAAAGTACAAGACCCGACCGCTCCGACCGATTCTTTGAATGTATATCGCGCCGCCGAATACGATACTTACATGTTTATACACGACGACCTTCAGTTTGCAATGGATAACATGTCTTCCACTTCCGATTTGGGACGCGCCAACAAATACGTCGCCGCTGCATTAATGTCGCGAGCCATGCTCTATGCGGCAACCGTTGCCAAATACGGAAGCTATACGACTTCCTCTCCGGAACCTGCCGCTCAAAAAGGGTATGTCGGTATCCCTGCAGACAAAGCAAGCTATTTCTTTACCGAAGCATATAACGCCTGCGCATTCTTCGATGACAGCAATTATATTTTGGTGGGCGAAAATGCCGCCGACAAGGAGCAAAACTATGTGGATTTGTTTTTAACCGATAATGCCGAAGATATTTTTATTCATCAATACTCCACCACGGCTTCACGAAATTTGGAGTTGTTCCACAGTTACGATGCCACTACTTCTCCGGCGCCTGATTTTTCATCATGGCCTTCCGGATCCGAATGGTATCCGACGCTTGAAACAGTGGAACTGTTCCAGAAACTGCCGATAGAAAACGCCGATGGAACGCCAACCCGTTATGATACGCGCGAACAATTGTGGCAATCGGGGAATCTTGAACCGCGCCTGTTGGCCGACGTTTACTTTTCGGGTATGTCGCTTCGCGACAAGGTATTCAATATACGCAGGGGTCTCTACAAAACATACACCGGCACGGTGGCCGACGCACAGTTCGGCTCTGCAAATGCTCCGATCAACAGCACGACCAACCGGCTTGTATCAAGTGGACAATACACTCTCATTCCCGCAGCCGGAGGATGGGGCGCAACCGGTGCAATAGCAGGCTCTCATGGCGTTTGGAATGATCCCAAACCCGAAAATCATACCGAAACGGGGCTTTTTGTCCGCAAATATGTTGATTATACCAAACCAACTCCTCCAAGTATAGAACAAAGTTCCCAATCATGGAAAGTTTTCCGCTATGCCGAAATATTGCTCAACAAAGCCGAAGCTGCATACGAACTGGGTAAACAGGAGGAAGCATACATTTTGATAGCCCGCATACGCAACCGCGCCGGCGCTGTTTCATGGACGCCCGCTGCAGCTCCGGCTACCGTCTATACCATAAATGGCCAAGATGTGGACGAAAATCTGCAATTTATTCGCGATGAACGTGCAAGGGAACTGTTATTCGAAAATCACCGGTGGTGGGATCTTCGTCGCTGGAGAGTAGCGGATAAAGCGCTCAATCAGTTTCAACCGACGGGATTGATGCCTTACTTGATTACCGGCGAGAACAAGTACATTTTCCTCCCGGAGTATAATATATCAGGAGCCAGGTTCACTTTTCCTGCACAAGCTTACTACGAACAAATACCGGGCAAAGAGATAAACAAAAATAACAATTTGATTCAGAATCCTCTTTATTAATAAACCTCTAAAACGAATAGATATGAAACGAATAATATATAGTTTACCGGTATTGGTTGCGATTTTCCTGTTTTCCTGTACAGATATGGATAATTATCGCGCCCCAAGTTCTCGTATGAGCGGAAATGTGATTGATAAAACCACCGGAGAGAGTTTCCTGACCGGTCAAAATGAGTTTACCATCAGATTGTGGGAAACGAGTTGGAGCAGCAATCCTACTCCACAAGATATTCCTATCAAACAGGATGGAAGCTATTATAACGATAAGTTGTTTGATGCAACCTATGCTATGGAACCCTATGCGGGACCTTTCTGGCCTGTCGATACGCTGGGAGGAATGAAGCTAAAAGGCTCATTAACTCAGGATTTTGAAGTAATACCCTATCTTCATATTACGGATGTAACGCATACTTTGGTAGACGGTGTGCTTATGCTTACCTGTAAATTGCAGGCTCCTGTTACGATAGGTCTTCCGCTGGTAATGGATATAAAACCATTTGTAAGCCTTACTCAACTTTGCAGTAATTCTTCAAAAATCGCTGAATATGCTGATATTAAGTATAGCATACAAGTCAACAAAAATTGGAGTACAATTGGCGACATGTTCACAGGCGTAAGTAACAATACGTATGCTCTTCCCGGCCTTCCATTGAAATCAGGACGTACCTACTATGTAAGGATTGGAGTTAGAGTACAAGATACGTATCAAAAGTATAATTATTCCGAAATATTCTCGGTAGATGTTCCGTAAAAATATATAAAAATAAAAAACATGAAATTCAATAAAATCCACACCTTTATTTGTGTTTTTATCTTGTCTGCATGTACGGCGGTCAATCAAAATAATTCAAATAAATCTCCTGTTGACTATGTTAATCCCTATATGGGAAACATCAGCCATTTATTAGTACCTACTTATCCCACGGTTCATTTGCCCAACAGCATGTTGCGCGTTTATCCGGAACGTAATGACTTTACGGGTGATATGATCGAGGGATTACCTCTCATTGTAACCAGTCACAGAGGTAAGTCGGCTTTCAATCTCACTCCATATCAAGGCGATAAGAATAAAATACGTTCTGTTCTTTCGTTCAGTTACGACCGCGAAAAGATAACTCCATACAGCTACGAAGTTGATCTCGATGATCAACAAACGCATATTGAATATGCGCCGGCGCATCAATCCGCTATTTACCGGATCGATTTCACGCTACCCGATATGCCCGTTTACCTGATACTGAACTCCGAAAACGGAAAGATGAAAACGGAAGGGAATACGGTTAGCGGATACCAGAAATTAATTAACAATACCAATGTTTATATTTATCTGGAAACGGATCAAACTCCTGTCCGGAGCGGCGTGTTAAAAGATAGCGTCATCAATGAAAACCTGAAAGAAACAGAGGGAGATAACTCCTGTGTGGCGTTATATTACGGAGACAAACCTCAAACGCTGAATCTGCGTTACGGCATTTCGTTTATCAGTGAAGAACAGGCAAAACAGAACATGCAGCGGGAATTGCCGGACTATGACGTAAAACGGCTGGCTGATAAAGGACGCGATATATGGAATGAGGCTTTAGGCAAAATTCAAGTCAACGGCGACAACGAGACGGACAAGGCTGTATTCTATACATCGCTGTATCGCTGCTATGAGCGTCCTGTATGTATCAGCGAAGACGGACAATATTTCAGCGCCTTCGACGGTAAGGTACATAAAGATGAAGGCAAGCCGTTTTATACCGACGACTGGATATGGGATACCTATCGCGCCGTTCATCCGCTACGAGTATTAATTGATGCCGGAAAAGAGGTAAACATTATCAATTCGTATTTGTTGATGGCGGAACAGATGGGTAATGACTGGATGCCCACTTTTCCTGAAGTAACAGGCGATTCGCGCCGCATGAACTCAAATCATGCCGTTGCATCTGTTATTGACGATTATGTGAAAGGACTGAGAGGATTTGATTTGGAAAAAGCTTATATTGCCTGTAAAAAAGGAATGGAAGAGAAAACATTAAGCCCCTGGTCGGATGCTCCGGCAGGATGGTTAGATGACTTTTATAAAGAGCATGGATATATTCCTGCGCTGTATCCGGACGAAAAGGAAACAGTGCCTACCGTAAATGCTCATGAAAAAAGGCAGCCGGTAGCCGTTACGCTCGGCGTATCATACGACCACTGGTGTTTGTCGCAAATTGCCAAAGTCTTGAACAAACCGGACGAAGCTGATTATTATCTCAAGCGTTCCTATAATTACAGAAATCTGTATAATGCGGAGACAGGCTTTTTTCATCCCAAAGATAAAGACGGCAAATTTATAGAACCGTTTGATTACCGTTTTTCAGGCGGTCTGGCTGTACGCGATTATTACGACGAAAATAACGGTTGGACTTACCGTTGGAATGTTCAGCACGATATTGCCGATCTGATCCGTTTGATGGGAGGAAAAGACCTGTTCGTCAAGAATCTGGATCAAACCTTCAGCGAACCTCTCGGTAAAGATAAATATCAGTTCTATGCCCAAATACCCGACCAAACGGGAAATGTAGGACAATTCACGATGGCTAATGAACCGAGTTTGCATATTCCTTATCTGTACAACTATGCCGGACAACCGTGGAAAACCCAGAAACGGATCCATACGCTGATAAAACAATGGTTTCGCAACGATTTGATGGGCGTCCCCGGCGATGAAGACGGAGGAGGCATGTCGGGATTTGTAGTATTCTCCATGATGGGCTTTTATCCCGTAACTCCTGGAATACCCGTTTATAATATAGGAAGTCCTATGTTTTCGCAAATAAGCATTACATTGAGTAACGGGAAGATATTTGAAATTGAGGCTCAAAATTATTCGGACGACAATAAATATATCCAATCTGCCGTTTTGAATGGAAAAGAATGGAATAAACCTTGGTTTAGCCATTCGGATATGGAAAACGGAGGCAAATTAGTTTTGATTATGGGAAACAAAGCCAATAAAACATGGGGAATCGACGATGCCCCGCCATCTGCCGGAGATTATGATATTATGCCGGAAGCATTAAACAACAAATAAAGTCAATGAACTTATGAAAAGAAGAGAATGGATCAAATATTTAGCCGGAACAGCAATCTTGTCCGGCATTTCGATTGCTTGCGGCAAAGTGGAAATTGTGAAGCCGCCATGTGTAGATTGTGGTGATACAATACCGCCGATTCCACCATTGTGCCCTACTTTGCAAGACTGTTTAACTCCCGCCAACACAATCAATGCGCAGATACAGAAACTCCGCCCGTCTTTGGGAGGCGCTATCCCTGCAAACCTGAAGAATATACTGGGAACGTCTCACGTTGCCGGAGAATATTGTTTAACATCGGAACCGTTCCTGCTTGAGGGAGCAAAAAAGATTTTGGAATTCGGCAGCAACGTCTGCAAAGTGTGGTTTGAAACTCCTGCGGAAAAGTATCCATGGAATTCGGATTGGAGCGCCTTGCCTTCAAACTATACGTTAGTCGACCTTGCAAAACATCCCTATTACGACGCGCTTTTCAATCTTCCTTTTACGACTTTCGTTTTGGAAATTACCAACCCCAATGGTTTGCCCGGCGTCAATGCGCAGGGCAACAATGATTTTTCCGGATATACGCAACAGTTTGAGGATTTGGCTAATTATCTTTACAGTAAATTCTCGGGACGCACCGTAACCTTTATTTTTGAAAATTGGGAAGGCGACTGGCTGTTTCGTAATGATAATTATGCCACCACCCCATGGACTTCAGCTATGCTGGCAGATCTTCCCCGTCGCGTTGACGCTTATACCCGATGGTTTAATGCAAAGCAAGCCGGAGTTGAAAAGGCCAGGACAAATTTCTCTGCAAGCAGCCCATGTAAAATCCTGCATGCCGTAGAAGTAAATCGTGTGCTGACCTTATTAGATGGGTCAGGAACGCCAACATTGACCGACAAAGTATTGCCGAACATAAAACCGGATCTCGTTTCATGGTCCAGTTATGATGGATTGAACAGTCCGGTTGATATGTGGCATGGAATAGAAATTATTAAATATTATATGCAAACAAGCGGTTATCTGCCGAACCCAAAAACAGTGATGATCGGCGAAATAGGAGTACCTGAACAAGGGAAAACGCAAGATCAACTCCTCAACTTTTGGGATTGGGCAATGGCGGTATTTTTTGCTTTAAATATTCCGTGGATACTTCATTGGGAAGTTTATTGCAATGAACTTACTGCATCGGCGCCGGCGAAACCACCCACAGCTAACGGTTATCCGGCAAACTATCTGAAAGGATTTTGGCTGTACTGTCCCGATGGTTCTTTAGGTTATGCGGCTCAATATTTACAAAGTTTGCTTGCCAAAAGTGGCGCTTAAGCCTGTATATCTGTTTTTTATCTCTGAAAATATGAAAAAATATATATCATTTCTTTCGGTTTTAGTGTTATTTGGAATGTTGACGGTAAATTCGTTTGCACAATTTTCGGCGAAACAGGAACAATCATCGCAGACATCCATCCCGTTAACTTCCGGAGACGAAATCATGAAGAAGATAGAACTATACCGTCCGTCTAAAGGTGCGATTCCTGCAAACCTTAAAAATAGAATAGGAGCAACTCATGTTGCCGGAGAATATTGTTTGACATCGGAACCGTTCCTGCTTGAGGGGGCAAAAAAGATTCTGGAATTCGGCAGCAACGTCTGCAAAGTGTGGTTTGAAATTCCTGCGGAAAAGTATTCATGGAACTCGGATTGGAGCGGGCTGCCTTCTAACTACACGTTGGTTGATCTTGCTAAACACCCCTATTATGACGCACTTTTTAATCTTCCTTTTACGACTTTCATTTTGGAAATTACCTCTCCCAATGGTTTGCCTGACGTCAATGCGCCGGGCAACAATGATTTTTCCGGATATACGAAACAGTTTGAAGATTTAGCTAATTATCTTTACAGTAAATTCTCGGGACGCGCCGTAACTTTCATCTTTGAAAATTGGGAAGGCGACTGGTTGTTTCGTAACGACAATTATGGCGCCACTCCTTGGACTTCAGCTATGATGGCAGATCTTCCCCGCCGCGTTGATGCTTATACCCGCTGGTTTACTGCAAAGCAAACCGGAGTTGAAAATGCTCGTGCAAATTTTGACGCATGTGATCCATGTAAAATCCTGCATGCCGTAGAAGTGAATCGCGTGTTGACATTGTTGGATGGATCCGGAACTCCGACATTGACCGACAGGGTTTTGCCGAACATAAAACCGGATCTTATTTCCTGGTCTTGTTACGACGGACTAAACAACCCGGTTGACCTTTGGCATGGAATAGAACTTATTCAATATTATATGAAAACGAGCGGTTACTTGCCAAAACCGACAGTGATGATCGGCGAAATAGGATTGCCTGAACAAGGTCGTACACAGGATGAAATCATCAACTTTTGGGATTGGACGATGTCTGTATTTTTTGCATTAAACATTCCTTTGATAGTTCATTGGGAAATTTATTGCAATGAACTTACCGCATCGGCGCCGGCAAAACCTCCCACAGCTAACGGTTACCCTGCAAACTATCTGAAGGGGTTCTGGTTGTATCGTCCCGACGGCTCTTTAAGTTATGCTGCTCAATATTTGCAAGGTCTGTTTTCCAAGAGTGGTTTTTAAAACGGTTTTACTTGATTTTTTAGATTTCTGAAAACATGAAAAAATATATATCATTTCTTTCGACTTTAGTATCGTTTTGTATGCTAACGGTAAATTTATCCGCACAATTTTCGGTAAAGCACGAATGGAACTTTGGGGTAACTCATCGCCAGGAGGTATTGCCGAAATCGAATGCGCCCATGCAGACAGGTACTCTCGTTCCCAAAGTGAACGAACCTGTGGTTTTTATTCCCACGCCAAATAACGAGGTCATTCTCTCGTCGGGTTGGGAAATGACAGAAATGAGTAAGATAATAGCTTCCGATGAAAAGATTTTCGACTCGAATCTTGATACACAGTCGTGGTATAACGCCACGGTACCCGGTACGGTATTAACTACGTTGGTGAATCAAGGCGTCTATCCCGATCCCTATTTCGGCATTAACAACCTGTCTATTCCCGATACGCTTTGCCGGATGGATTGGATGTATAGGGTCGTTTTTGATGCGCCCCAACAGGTGAAAGGAAAGCATACGCAACTGATACTGAATGGTATTAACTACAAAGCAGAGGTGTATCTGAACGGTAAACTTCTGGGAACGATGGTAGGCGCTTTCAAGCGGGGGATATTTGACATTACGGATGTAGTGAAAGAAAACGGCAAAAATGTACTGGCGATACGCATCATTCCGCCGAACAATCCGGGTATTCCTCCCGAGCAGATTTTGGGATTCAGAGGACCAAACGGAGGCGCACTCTGTTTAGACGGACCGACTTTTATTTCGTCTGTCGGTTGGGACTGGATGCCGGCAATGAGAGATCGGAACATCGGCATTTGGCAGGATGTCAGGCTGGCATACAGCGAGGATGTGAGGTTGTTCGATCCTCAGATTATTACCAAGCTCCCGCTGCCGGATACCACTTCGGCGCGTATAACGATTAAGGGATGGTTGCAGAATCTTTCGGACAAATCCCAAAACATCACATTCAATGCAAAAATTGGAGATGTTAAGGTAAGCAAAAACTATACATTGCTTCCGGGCGAGAAGATTTTCGGAATGTTGAATCCGGATGAGTTCAGTCAATTGATCGTCCGAAATCCAAAATTGTGGTGGCCTAATGGTTACGGACAACAAAATCTCTATACGGCAGAGCTGTCGGTGAACGTTAACGGTGTGCTGTCGGACAAGATGAATGTGCGTTTCGGTATCAGAGAATATAGTTATCAGTTAATGGTGGATGCGCCAGGGAAAGAAAACTTGCGCATAGAATATAGTCCCACAGATGTAATAGATACCGGCAAACCGCTTTTTAATTACGAACATCGTAAACTCTACGATCGGGAAAAATATCTTGATGTAGCTATTCCGGCGATTCGCGAGGGTATTCGTTTAGAAAATTTTAAGGAAGCGCCTGAACAGGACAATCCGTTTTTTCTGCTGAAGGTCAACGGGGAAAAAATTTTTTGCAGGGGAGGCAACTGGGGGATGGACGATGCCATGAAACGCGTATCCCGCAAACAATTAGAACCCTATTTTCGTTTGCATAAGGAAGCTAACCTGAATATGATCAGAAACTGGACGGGCGAGAGCGCCGAAGAAGTGTTCTACGAACTTGCCGACGAGTATGGATTGATGGTATTCAATGATTTTTGGATGTCGACGGGTGATTATAACCTGAATCCTTCCGATGATTATCTGTTTCGCGAAAATGTAAAAGACGTAGTAGTCCGTTTCCGTAACCATCCCTCTATTGCAGTTTGGTGTCCCCGAAACGAAGGTTATGCCCCCGAATTTCTGGAAAATCTAATTCAACAAGTCATAGCCCGGAATGATGGCACGCGCCACTACCACGGCAATTCGCGGTTCACGAACATGCTGCCGAGCGGCCCTTGGGGTTACCGGCATACAGGCGAATTTTTCCGTTTGGCCGATGGTTTCAATACCGAGTTGGGAACTGTTTCGTTTTCAACTTCCGAAACAGTCCGCAAATTCGTTGGCAAAGAAGATCTCTGGCCCTTGAATGATGTATATGTTTACCACAACATGCACTTTCAGGGAAAAGATAATTTTACTTGGAAACAATATATTGATGACTTGGAAAAATTAGGCAAAGAGCCAAGCGGGAATATTGACGAATTTGCACGGCGAGCTCAAGTAATCAATTATATATCGCATCGAGACATGTATGAAGCATGGAACCACAAAATGTGGGACAAGGCAAGCGGCATAATGATTTGGATGTCGCACCCGGCTTGGTATGGCATGTTTTGGCAGTTGTACAGTTGGGATTACGAAACGCTTGGTTCTTTCTACGGAGCGAAAACAGCTTGCGAGCCTTTGCATTTGCAATGGAACATCGACGATAACAAAATGATAGCGCTGAATACCACGCTGCACGATCTGAAGGATGCAACCGCAGAATATGCGGTGTACAGTCCGGATGGAAAAAAATTGTATAGCAGGAAAGTGAAATTGACCATACCGGCCAACCGTAAAACCGACTGTTTTGTACAGGTTTATCCCGACAATCTGCCTGATTTCGGACTGGTGCGGCTAACGTTGACAGCTAACAAGGGAAAAGAAATTTCCCGAAATGACTATTGGTATCACGGCAAAGACCGCTATGACCTTTCGCCGATAAGCGCAATAGCCCAATCGGGAGTAACCATCGGTGGAATACGGACAACGAAAGGGAATAATAACAATACGATTATCAAGGCAATCATAAAAAACAATACAAAAAATATTGCCGTTTCCATTAAAATGAATATACGCGACAAGGCGAAAGACAACAGTTTGCTGCCGGCGTATGCTTCCGATGGTTATTTTAACCTGTTGCCGGGTGAAATGCGCGAAATCATTTTCGACCTGCCGTTTGCCGATTTCAATCCTGCTCTTTACAAGATAATTGCCGAAGGACTTAATATTCAACGTGCGGAAACCGACTTAAAATTATGAAAGCAAAAGAAAATTTTCAACCCGACTATACCAACATTCTGAAAGTGTTGTTTAATCAACGTCCCGATTATTTACCTTTATACGAACATCATATCGATGCCCCGTTCATATCGAAATGTATGGGCGAAAAGTTGGAAATCGTTTCAAACCAGCCGTCGAAATTGGAGGAATATTTCAAAAAGGTTATCAATTTTTGGAAAAATAACGGTTATGACGCTTTCGATTACGAGGCGGCTATTTGTGATATTTTCCCAGGGCACGGAGCCATTATGGGAGGAATGGGCCCGGTTCAAACACGAGACGATTTCGATAAATATCCTTTCGACGATATTCCGCGTATTTTTTGGGAAACCTATACGCCACGCCTGGAAGTTATCCGCAAGGTATTACCTCCGGGAATGAAAGCCTACGGCGGATGCGGTTACGGAATTTTCGAGTGTGCACAGGATTTGGTCGGTTACGAGAGCCTTTGCCTGATGCAATATCTTGATCCTGATCTGTTTAGAGATTTATTCCTTCGAATCGGTGATTTATTCGTGGAATTATGGACAAAAATGGTTAAGGAATTCGGCGATATTTTCGTTTTTCATCGCATGGGCGACGATTTAGGACATAAAACCGCAACGATGCTCGAACCCGATACTATTCGCAATCATATCCTTCCGCAGCACAAAAGGGTAATCGACGTGGTTCATGCAGCCGGCAAGAAATTTCTGTTGCATTGTTGCGGTAATATTTTCGACATTATGCCCGATATTTTGGCTTGTGGCATCGATGCCAAACATTCCAACGAGGATCAGATAGCTCCATTCGGAACATGGATCGAAAAATACAGCGACAAAATAGGACTGTTCGGGGGATTTGATATGAATTACCTGATTTTGAACTCTTATGATGAAGTTTTCAAAAAAGTGCTGGAAGAGGGTACTGTGTTTCGGAAAACGGCAAATGGATATGGATTGGGTTCGGGCAATTCCATCCCCGATTATATGAGTGTAGACGGGTTCAATGCTATGGTTGATGCCGTTTTTGAAATTAGAAAAAAAGAACTAAAATAAAGATTATGCAGACAAAAAAAAATTCCCTTGCAGTAATACTGCCCGTGATGTTCGGTTTTTTCATTATGGGTTTCGTCGACCTTATCGGTACGGCGATTAATCATGTAAAAGTTGATTTCAATCTAAACGATTCGACAGCAAACCTGCTGTCGCTCTCGTGTTTTCTTTGGTTTCTCGTTTTGTCCATCCCGACGGGATTCTTAATGAACCGTTTCGGACGGAAGAATACGGTTACCATCAGTTTCCTTTTTACGCTGGCAGGATTGGTAATACCGTTTCTGACATATAATTTTGGAACGATTGTGGTTGCTTTTATGTTTATCGGTATTGGTAACACAATGATTCAAGTAGCATTGAATCCCTTGGTGACAAACGTTGTCAATAAAGAAAAACAGACGGGAACGCTTACTTTGGGTCAGTTTGTGAAAGCAATATCATCGTGGTTTGGTCCAAATGCCGCTGCATGGTTAGCCGCCTCAACACTGGGCTGGATATATGTTTTCCCAATCTTCGGACTGATTACATTGCTGGCGTGTGTATGGCTTTGGCTCACGCGCATCAATGAAAGTGAAAAAAGCGAACAGGTTTCCTCTTTTGCCGGTACTTTCTCTTTGCTGAAAGACAAAAAGATACTGATGTTCTTCATTGGTATTTTAGTATTGGTGGGAGTGGATGTAGGACTGAACGCCACTTTGCCCAAATATCTCATGGAAAAATGTTCGTCCATAACCGATATCTCTCATGCCGATCAATTGAAAAGTTATTATTACTTTATTGTCCGTGCATTGGGCGCTTTTCTTGGCGGTATTCTATTGATGAGGGTTTCCGAATGGAAATTTTACATGATCAGTTCGCTTCTTGCGCTGGCAGGATTTATTTTGCTCCTTTTAGGTTCGTCGCAAGCAAGTATTTTATCTGCTACGGCAATCATTGCCTTAGGTTATTCCAATCTGTTTGCCATTATTTTCTCTTTAGCATTGAAATATTTGCCCGAAAAAGCGAACGAAATATCTTCGTTACTGATAGTCGGCGTTTCGGGTGGAGTGTTTGCTACGCTGTTGGGCGTGGTTTCCGATGCCTTCGGAACACAGTGGGCGGCAATAGTGATTATAGCTGTCATTTGGTTGTATATTGTCTGGCTGATTAAACCGATCAGTGAAAAACAAACAATAAAAAGTTAATATTTCATGCAATTATAGAAAACAACTTCATGGATAAAATGAACATGCGTTCTTGGATGCAGGGCGTTATCAACGATAAAAAAAGGATAGCGATACCGATTATGACCCATCCGGGTATTGAGTTAATAGGAAAAACGGTATTGGAAGCTGTATCGGATGGGAATATACACTTTGAAGCAATCAAAGCATTGGATCAAAAATATCCATCGGCTGCTTGCATGATGTGCCTCCGCACACTTCCCATGCCAACATTGAAATGTTTTATGAAGCATTGGAAGAATATAATACTCGATAATTGTAAAATGTAAGAATAATATGAGTGAAATATTGAAGCAAATAGCCGGATGTATCGAATCCGGTAAGATAAATCAAGCATCGCCTTATCCATCGCAAATGAAGGGACAGGAAGGAGCTGACGAATTGACAAAAAAAGCGTTGGAAGAAGGTGTTTCTCCTGCACAGATATTGGACGAAGGTTTGGTAGCTGCTATGGCGGCAGTGGGGAAAAAATTCTCCGAAAACAAAATTTTTGTTCCTCAAATGTTACTCTCGGCAAAAGCAATGTCGGCTGCCATGTCGCATTTGAAACCCTATTTTTCGACCGGCGCCGTAACTAAAAAGGGAGTTGTGATTATAGGTACCGTAATGGGTGATCTGCACGACATCGGCAAAAATCTTTGCGCCATGATGATTGAAGGGGCAGGATACGATGTGATTGATTTGGGCGTTGATGTGAAGCCCGAACAATTTGCCGAAACTTTGAAACAACATTCCGACGCTTTTATCGGAGTGTCGGCGTTGCTGACAACAACAATGGTAAATATTGAATCGGTGATAAATGCCGTGAGGACTGTCGATCCTGTCTGTAAAGTGTTGGTAGGAGGCGCTCCTCTGAACGCAGAGTTTGCAAAAAAAATAGGCGCCGATTTTTACGGTAAAGATCCACAAGCCGGAATTAATTACCTGAACAGCCAAGTGGCGTATCGAAGTTAAAGACTGTTATAAACGAAGTGAAATTTTAAAATAAAATAATGAAAAACAGATTTTTGTTTGTTCAAATCGGTTTGCTGGCTGTGTTGATGCTGTTTGGTACTGCTTGTACGAATGGACAAAAGATCAACGTGGAATTAAAATTAATTTCCTTCAATATTCGCCAAAGCGGTTTGACAGACCAAGACGGCGAAAATAAATGGGATAACCGCAAAGGAGCAATTATTAAAATGATAGAGCAGGAAGCTCCATCGGCTTTCGGATTACAAGAAGCGCTTTTAGAACAAGTTCAATATATCGAAACAAATTTGCCTCAATATAAGAGAATAGGAGTAGGTAGAGATGACGGTAAAAATGCCGGCGAATTCATGGCAATCTTCTATTTGTCGGAAAAATTCAATTTGTTGCAAAGCGGCACTTTTTGGTTAAGCTCTTCTCCCGATAGTGTTTCAAAAGGATGGGATGCAGCTTGTTTTCGCACCGTAACATGGGTACGATTAGAAGACAAAGAATCGAAAAAAGAATTTTATTATTTTAACACGCATTTCGACCACATAGGAATTGCAGCAAGGGAAAATTCCGTCCAATTAGTTTTAGAAAAAATAAAGGAAATAGCCGGAGAAAAGGAAAATATTGTTTTTGGCGGCGACCTCAATTCTGCCGCTTCGGATCCGATTTTCAATCCGTTGAAAAAATATTTGGACGATGCTCGCGAATGTTCGCCGGTTACAGATAATAAAAGAACATTTAATGGCTTCGGTTCAACGCCCGATAACATTGTAATAGATTATTTTTTTTGCAAAAACATAAAATGTAAAATCTTCAAAACTCTTAATGGCTATTACGGAGCACCTTATATTTCCGATCATTATCCAATTGAAATTGTATTTGAACTAAGCCATTGATAGGCATATATGATTCTCCCCTCCGCTCGGCGTAGCGTCTCCGCTCGGCGTAGCGTCTTTCGCTGCGTCGAAGCTAAAAGCAAGGCTCCTGCCTTGCAATCCTGAAAACCAAATAACCAATACTTCATTTTACGCTTCGCATTAAGCCTATTCGTTCTATT
>Ga0123357_10002252_pt1 | contig 21363 bp, 9 predicted proteins | sample TergutEmb28metaG_FD_89873 | JGI IMG/M metagenome (GOLD analysis project Ga0123357, IMG submission 89873) | Embiratermes neotenicus P4 segment gut microbial communities from Petit-Saut dam, French Guiana - Emb289 P4 | ecosystem: Host-associated > Arthropoda: Insects > Digestive system > Gut ... | reverse complement strand
TTTTTTTTTTTGTTTTTGTTTGTAGGAGGGTTTGGATGTATTGTATTTGTTTTTTTTTTTTTTTTTTCCAAATGTTGTTAACAATGTCTGCATGTTTTGCATCTTTGATAGTTTCCAGATATTGAGTGAAAAATGTTTTATTACTGTGGTATATGGTATTGTTTTTGGCACATTTTAAGAACTAATTTATCATGTAAAACTCATCTGTTAGATAGTGGACTTAACGGTACATTCTGTAGTGCGGAAAAGAAACCGATTTATTGCTTCTCTTTAGTTTTTATTACTCACATACAGTTATAATTATTCTTTCAAAAAAGTTCCTATACATGAATGTGTGTGAGAAATTGTTGTTGTTTTGTAACTTAACATTAGTGGTCAGACACATCCTGCTATGTATTCTCAGTTCAGCTAAGGTATGAAGATAAAACTTGACATTAACATTTGCATGCATTGTAATTGAAAAGCTAGCATTTACCCGGCACCTTGAAAGGTGGTTTATCCCATACATATATTTGTGATTGAGTGGTGTTTTTTCCTTTCAAGCTGTACTAGTTTTGAATTATTTTATATTATGTGTAAGAATTATACATGAACATGTTTTCTGTTCCATTGTCCATAGACCAGTGAAAAATGCTGCTGTACACTACGATAGGGTTGTTGTTTTGAAACATATGCTTGCTTATTTTCCATTTTTCTAAGAATTGTGTCTAGATTAAAAAGTGGTGTTTTCCCAAACTTGTATATGTAAGTGTTTAAAGGAACCGTAGATGAAGTTCCATGAGAAATGGCTACAAACTTCAAACATGGTAGTGACTGGAAATCTGTACTTTAATTAGACACTTCTGAAGTATCTAGACATATGTCTTACTATTTTTAACATTGCTTTGTTTTCAGTAGATTTATTATTCTGTAATATGACATGAAGTTTGTTTCGGTGATAGTATTTTTTTCTTGTATGTTATGCTGCATAGGGTATATTTATATTATTATTTTCAATGTAATCGTACAGAAAGCAACACAGTATGATGTAAATCATACATAAATTGCGAGAAGCTTATATTTATTCTTGTATATCCTTTGTACATGTGTTTAGCATTATTAATGTATTGGTGTATATGTGATTTCCAGCTTTTGTTATAGTTAGTGAGATTCTCTGAAGGGATCCTTAATTAAAAGTTTGATTAAAGCAGTATTCAGAAGCTTGAGTTCACAGCTTTTATTTCACTGAATATTTAACTACATTTGAAATTGTGAGTTTCCAAGTTTTATAAGCTTGTTAAAATACTTGTCTGGTTGTAGCTTTTTCTTGATTGGAAACAGGCTAACATTTTGGAGGTTTTTACTGTCTCGGTGAAGTCAATGAAAGAAATTTCTTTAAAGTGTTAGATTTTCTCCCCTTCACTTAAAAATGGTAGTGTTCACAATTATTTCAGATGAATCTTATAGAAGTGAAGGGGAGAAATATTTCATTACTTATTCTTTTTCTTTGTAGGATAAACAGTTTTCTTCAGACATTTGTAAAATGCTAGTATATTATATGTGAACGGTGAAGTCTGGATTGTATTCTGCTGGGTTTTGTGCCCATGTGGTATAGCCAATATGTGGTTAAAATCTTGGCCATAACCCTTTGACCTGAATGCTTATCCCATGAGGCACATATTTACAGTTAGACCCATGTGTATGCAAACCTGTAACTTTTGGCATTAGGTGGCTTTTGGGACATCATATGTCTGGCCTATAAGAATACTGAGTAGTTCCTGGCTATAGTGGTCAAGCAAAAGATGTATTCCGTCTTTGAATCTGAAAACCCATGCCGCAGGCACTTGGCCTGCAGATAGTTGACGGCAGACAAAGCAGAATCCATAGGATTCACCCATGCCACTTGTGTCAGTTATTGAACTAAAAATTTTCTATGAATTGTTAGCTTGTCTTAATCACCCTCATAATTAAGTGATAACTTAATGTCTTGGGCATAGATTTGTATTTCTTGTAATGGGGAAGTGTGCAGTGATACATTCAAGAAGCATAATGTACTCATTAATCTTCATGCAGGTGTTAGACCATTCACTGCATCAGCATTCTTGGTATGATGTCTTGGCAGACAGAACCTTACTGGGTATGCTGTGTTAGTTACCAGCAGAAATCCCAGCTTTCTTTACCACCTCATATCTGTTATCAGATGGTGGAGTATGCAACCTGCTGTACATTGCCCTTGATCTGTACTGTTGCACACTTTCTGTTGATGGAACAATCATATTCCAGTGATTGAACCTCTGATGCCTCTGAACATTGTTTGTTGTGGTGCATGTTACTTGAACTCACTTTGATTCTTTCAGCACAGTTCCCTACTGGTGAAGTGGTCTAAAATAACTAGTCCATCATTTTTGAAGCTGTGTATTACATCTTATGCTTGTGGGGAGAAACTGGACACAGCTTTTTAATAGAAGTATTGTACTTATGTGGTGATTTTTGTCTGTATGCTTGTTAATGTATTGTGTGTATAATTAAAACATTCAGGTATGTAAATCAATTATGATACATCCTGTTAATAAATAAACCACCAAACCAATATGTTGCAGTTGCCATTGATCTGATCGTACAACACATTCGTGATTTTCTGAATAACCGGGTGAAGGTGGATGAGCTGTCGGTACCTCCGTCACCTATTCATGGTTCACGGCGACTGAACACAGCTGACGGTCATTTCACACGCCCACACTAGCCGTCTTGGTGTAGTATTGGAATTCAAATACTATACTATAGTGTAACATACCCTCCTGCTTTTCTTGTAATTACCATCAGTAGGTATGTTGATTTGAATTACTTAATAGGTGGTAAGTAAATGAAGTGTGAGCAAAAGATTTACAGAGTGAGTCTTTTTGTGCTTACTGTATTGAGTAGCAAGTGACTGTTGTACTGATGAAAGTAGTTTTCTTATGACTTGTGCAGTAGTTCTGCAAATATCAGCTGCATGTACAGAAGTCCTGCATTTTCAGCTCTGAAAATGGTTCTGTGATATTTTATTGGTAGTGTTTGTGTCATGAACTCTGCTCCTGTGGAGATGTGACTTGAGGCTTTAAAACTGAATGAAGTCATATTGGTCTTGATCTGTTGACTTCAGAGGCTGTTGGATTGCAGTCAAACATTTCTTGGGCAGAATGCATAGGTAAGAGTGAGCAGAAACATTGTTGTGTTGATGCACAAATATTTGAGTTGTGCTCATTCTTTCCTCTTCAGAAGTCAGTTTCAACGCGTAGGTTCGTGCAGGAATTTTGCTGAGTTTGAAACAGAACATGATGTACATGCACTGTGCTATAAAGTATGCCATTCTGTGGGAACATAGAATTCTGTGATTGCACTACACATGTCCGTACTTCACTGTGTGTCACTTCTGAACAACACATACTTCAATTTTGAAATTAAGATAAAATGATTTAGGAGACTGTATTCTACCATCATACAGTAGAAGAACTCTAGTGACTGAAGCACTGTTACTTTGCAGCCAGTCTGGCAGTTTTTTTTAACACGCTTGTGTAATTTTAAGCTCGTAGTGTTCTTTTCTGACATTTCATTTGATACTTACATGTGTGCACGTGCGTGTGTGCGTGCTTCTTATGCTGTAGTAAATTTGCGCTGACAGTTCCATCTGTTTTGATAATTGTTATGTTGCTGATTCATATATTGCTTACGGATGGTGAGTGGGTTTTCATGGTGACATGAATGTATAGTGAAAATGCCTCCATTTCTATGTATAGAAGTTTATTGGCCTGGACCAATATGTTCCTTTTTTTTAGTGGTTTTGATTGGCCGCGTGCCATGCGTCCCACATACATTATACCATCCACTTATGCCACCTAATCACTGCAGCAGCTCATTCATGTCATACTGTGTCTTAGGACATGTCCATATCTCCTTCCGAAGCGATTTCTTCACAGAGTGCAAGCTAGTGCTTCCTCTTTCTATTTCCAGTATACTCTCATTTCCTGAAGGTCATCCAATAGCAGCTTATGTCTTCTTCCTTATCTTCCCATCACTTCTGTCCTCTGTCAACCAGTGAACCTACAATGTGTCAAAACCCAGAAGATGCTCCTCTGTTCTTCACTGTAATTAGTAGCTTCTTGTATGTTTTTCAGACACATTAAGCTTACAGTTTCCATATTTTTCTATCCATTCAAGAAGTGGGGATATCACATACTCTTGACTTCAAATTGTAATTTCAATTCTCTTAGATTCTCCAGAACTTCAATATATATATATATATATACACACACACACACACGAACAGTTTGTGTATCCAAAGACAGCATGCCACCGAGATTTCATGCAAGATTCATAATATATTCTCTCTGGACACAGCCTGTGCTTTACTGACTGTAAAGCAGCAACTGAGCTGTTCCTAATACGTATCACATAACATTCTAGTTACATTTGACAGGTAGTTTTAAGGGTGTGAAATAATTCGCCACTTTAAAACAGCCTTATTACATAATGATTGAAAGTACCAAATTATAATTTACATTTTAGAAGGTAATTATTTGTTTTAAGAACAAATGTACACAGAGTGACTGAATCTGCTTCTGAAACTTACTGTTGACTGTATAAAATATCAGCATTGTATTAGTCACCAAATAATGTGTTCTCATGCTTTTTGCATCTGTCCGTCATGCAGGGACTTTTATAATGGCACCAAGCTTGCAACTTTATTATGTAGAAAGCGTGCATCTTCCAGGGCATCCTGTGACAGCTGCAGTGCTCAGGACAATGGTAAAAGAGATACACTGTACCTTTTTGAAGAGCATTTATGTTTTATTTTGGTTTGCTTGTGAAGAATTGGAGCATTCTGGAATGTTTTCGGCTTACAGAGTGACACTAACGGATTGCATCCCCATGTGTGAACATATAATTAAGAAAAGAGAGACGATTTTTAATCTGACACAACTTTATTACCATATTAAATTTGCACAGAGTTAGACAGACATGTTACAGCCTGTTTCTTCAGGCTGACATCATCATATCTGACACCACGAATGTGTAAGGAGTTAAGTTATATAGTATCTAGTAGTAGTTCATGATCACCGTGTACTTTAAGTGCAAGAATTAAAAAATAAGAACCATTTAGGTACACATAAATTGGTGTTAAATGGCATGCCTGTTTTGATGTGACAGAGGCTGGTCTGTCATCAGGGAATCTACATGTGTATTAAGTTCTCTGTGTGCAATTCATAAAATTTTACATTAGCTCTTACGGTACTTACTGTTGTGAAAATTTATAATTTGAGCACCTTTTCTGTTGACCCCTGGTGTTACTGTAAACTCATACATATTTTGTTAAAATGTTTACAATTATTACCCCAGTGCACAAAGTCTTCTTAATTTTTTATATCTTATTATTTTATATAGCCTTGCATTCAGAAGTTCTCAACTATACACACTCCAATCAAGCTCATACAGTCCTTCTGTAATTAATTATTTTAAAAATACTACATCCTTGTGTGCAACATGATTTATGACTGAACACATTTGCTTTGAGTTTTGTACACATCCTATTTTGAGAATAGTTTTCACGTTTTAACCTATCATCATCATTATTACTATCATGATGGTGCAATGTGATAGCATAGTCCTGGGCCTTTGAACCATTTTGAAGGGCAAAATAAGGTCTTGGAGACTTCCATAAATATTATTAATTATTGCATTATCATCATTATTACATATTATAATTTTATCATATAAATAAAGCTTAGTAAATTATTATATTTTCTTTGTAGTAAAGGCCTCTTCAAAGAAAGTGATAGAAATAAAATGTGGAAGTAGCTGGGCCTGCTGCTACTAGCTGTTTGAAAGGAATAACCCAATAAATAAAAAGACATTGAATATTTTGTAATTATTATGTGTATGTTACTTGTATCATAAAAATTATTCCAGAGTGAGGTAAGCCATGATGTTTCTGAATGATCTTAAATGAAACAGATTTAGAAATTACATCTTGTTTGTAACCACAGTAGTAGGCCTACCTAACAAGAGACAACAGTAATGATTTTATGACAGTAATAAGGGAACAGTAACAAGTTGGTACAAAATTTAAATAATTATTAATTTTTATCGTGTTTATATTATTTTAAAGGTATATTTGCTTGTATTCATTTTGTTTTGCTAATAATGAATACAAAAAAGAGATTAAAATGGATAGAAACATTGTGTGAAGTCTGTTTGAATAACTAATAATAAATCTGTGCTAATTTAAAATAGATAGTTTAAAAGTAACAATAATTATAAATAATACTTTATAAACAACAATAGAAATATCACTGTGACAGTTATGGCCTTCTCAACGACATCTTTCCATTTCCCTCGATCCTGAACGCAGGTTATCCAATTTTTAACCTTCATTTGGCAAATGTCCTGTTTGACGTTATCCTCCCATCGGTACTTGGGTCTTCCTTCTGAACTTTAGGTTAGAGGATTCCATTTAAATATCTTCTTGACTGTTCTGGTATCTGGCATTCTCTGTACGTGACCAAACCAGCTTAGTCTTTGAGCTTTAATATAATTGACTATATTTTTATGTTTTATCAGTTTATCTAATTCTTTGTTAGTTTTAATCTCCATATTTGATTTTCTTTCGTAGGCCCAAATATTCTTCTTAAAATTTTTCTCTCAAGACCAGGAATTACCGAATTGTAGTTTCTTTCAGCGCCCATGTTTCTGAGGCACATGTCACTATTGGTCTTATGACAGTTCTGTATAATTTTAATTTTGAGCTCTTAGTGACTAATCTACTTTAAAGAACTTTTGGTTTGCATAGTATGCCGTTGTACCAAGAGCTATCCTCTCTTTGACCTCCTCTTCGATTGGGTTACTATCATTTATATTGGACCCTAGATATTTATATTGTTGAACTTGCTCTATATATGAGTTGTTAATCTTTAAGTTCTCAATCCTGATCGTCTTTTTTTTGTGCATTTTAGATACAAGTTTTCTTCTCATTGATTGTTAATCCAACTTCCATTGAGTTATTCTTTAGTTGTTGGGATGTATCAATTAGTGACTGTTTGGTGCATGCAGTTATCAGTACATCGTCTGCATAAGCCATAAGTTGTCTAAATTGTGTGGAAATATTACCTCTCAGGTCCAGTTTCTTTAGTACTGTGTCGATTACCAGACTGAATAATGTAGGAGAAAGTGGGTCACTTTGTTTTACTCCGCTTTCCACTCTAAACTCCGATGTATATGCATTGTTTACTTTTACCTTTGCTGTTGTGTGTTCCAGAGTTAGCTTAACTAACCTTATTAATTTGGGGGGTATTTTATTCTGGGTTAAAGAGTCTAATATTTTGTTCCTTTTCATAGAGTCAAAAGCATGTGTATAATCTATAAATATATTATGAATATCAATATTATATTCATAGCATTTTTCAATAATTTGTCTTATCACGAAGATATTGTCAGTTGTGGCTCTGTTAGGTCTGAATCCAGACCGATAGTCACCTAACTCAGTTTCTATAATATCTACCAGCTTCTGATTCAGAATTATTGCAAATATCTTATGTGCAACATTTAACAATGTTATAGGTCTATAATTCATACAGTCCAATCTGTCTCCCTTCTTATACAGCGGGCAAATTATTCCTTCCTTCCATTGATTGGGCAATTGTTCTTTTTCCTATATCATTAATATAAGTTTATATATCCTTTGTTTCAAGCTTCTCCCACCTTGTTTGATTAGCTCAGGAATTATATTATCGGTACCTCCTGCCTTGTTACTTTTCTGTTTATTAATTATTGAACATACCTCGTTATAAGACGGCGGTGATATTTCTACATCGGTCTGGTTATTGCTTGTTGACTATATCCTGTGATTACTGAATGAATCATCTATGTCTAAGTTCAGGATTGTACAGAAGTAGTCTTTCCGTCTGTTTAGAATTTGATTCATTTGAGTAATGACAATGTTGTTTTCATCTTTACACATATGTGGGAGTCTTGTGTTCTGCTGTTTGAGTTTCTTAAGCTCACTAAAAAATTTCCTTGATTCATTTCTCTTATGTTTCTCTTCGATTTGCCTTATTGTATCATTAATCCATTCTTTTTTCTTTGATGTACACAATCTATTTGCTTCGTTTCTTTTCTTGTGATACCATTTGCTGCTTGCTCGAGTTCTGTGCTGTAACCACTTTCTTCTAGCTTCATTCTTCCTCCTGATTACTAACTGTCAGTCTTCATCCCACCATTCGCTCCTCCATTTCTTACTCTTCTTTTGGATTAGTTTGTTTGCTGCTTCAGTTATTACCATTTTGATCTGCTCCCATTCCTGTTCCACGCCCTGATGTTGTGTTTCCTTCGACAGTTTTGTGTAAAGGGCTCTTCTGTATTCCTGAAGCTTTATTGGATTCTTGAGATTTGATCTGTCCCACCTCCCAATACAGTCTCTATATTTCTTAAGGTATATTTTTGGAAGTTTTTGGTTTACTATTATGTAGAGAAGATAGTGATCTGAATCTATATTCAGTCCTCTCATGGTTCTGACGTTCTCGATTAGTTCTTGCTTCTCACTGTTGATCAACACATGATCTGTTTGGTTTAGTGTCATTTGATCTGGAGCTAGCCATGTACCTTTATGGATCTTCTTATGTTGAAACTGAGTACTGATGACTTTTAGGTTATTTCCTAATGCAAACTCAAGTAACATCTTCCCGTTACAATTCGATAATTCATGTAAGGTATGCTTCCCACTGACTTCATTATATACATCTTCCTTCCCTGGTTTTGCATTTGCATCACCAAGAACTATAACAGTATCATTTTTAGGTGTTCTGTCTAATATTGTTTGAAGATCATCATAAAACTTCTCTTTGTGCTTCCATTTTGTCTCCTGTGGGAGCATACATATTAATCAGAGTCAAGGTATTATATTTGCTTTTGATTCTTATCTTACAGATTCTTTCATTTATTGCTTCAAACCCAATGACGTTATTCATAATTCTCCCTAAGAGAGTGAAGCCAGTGCCAGCCTGACCTATTTAATCTTTAGTTCCACTGTAATATAATGAGAAATCTTTTTTATTTATAAGTCCGAGTCCAGACCATCTTGTTTCTTGGATTGCAACTATTTCCAGTTGTGTCTTGGCCAGTTCCTCAGCAAGTTCTTGCATTTTACCAGGTTTAAGTAGTGTTTTTCACATTCCAAGTACTAATATGTAATTTGTTACTCATATTCCTTTGTACACGCTTTTGTGTGCATCCATTAAACCGTCCAGTTCCGTTCCTTCATTGAGAGTCTTTAGCTTGAAAAGTTTCACATGGATGAGTAGCCGGCCCTTCACATAACCCCCAACCTGGAGGACCAGGTGATTTGTTTTTGAGGTTTTCTTCCTCTAGCCTTTACAGATCCCTCTCTCAACTGCAAGGCTGTAAAGCAAGTACTGGTTTTGGTCTGCCCCGGGTATTTTATTTCCCCGGTACCCTCCATATCTGGTGACCGTTCCCCTATCCACCACCCACAGAGGCACCTGATGGGAGACCAGTAACTCCACACAGGACAGTTATGATAGGTTATATTAAAAAGGGGAAAAGCAAATGAACATATTTTATTACTAGTGCAGCTTTTGCAGTTACACCAAGGATGACAGGTGTTTTATGTCAAGTGTGTACTTGATTGCTTTGAGAGCTATGCATGCAATACTTTCTTCTTCATTAATACTCATATTGACTTTCAGACATCAACTGCTGGACACCATGAAATGTAAGACAAACACCAAATGAAGAAATTTTGAAGTGTGAAAAATTGTGTCTTAGGATCAAGGAAATCCAGTAGTTCAGTTAATAACTGTAAATATATGTCACCTCAGAATTTTCACTTCTCTTTGAAAGCGCTTGTTATTGCCTTCTACGTGTGTTTTTTTCAAAAGGTATAAACTGTTCACTCACAAAACAATGTAGACAAATTGTGAGCAGAAAAATCCAATGCTAACCATTCAAGTGTTATTACAAAAACATTGCAACTACAGTTGTACTGGGAAGGTGATGCTTATCTGGTTCTCATTTGGACACTTGAATCTGCAGTTTAATGCAGGGATTGTAAAACGTTTTGCCCAGTGTAACATTCACCCAGTCACTTCCAGTCTGGTGCCCCAGTAATAAATATCCAGTCAACACTGCACAGCACTCCTGATTTGTGTAAAAATGATGTGCATGTGGTATTATTTGGTAGCAGCAATAATTCATATACAGTCTCTATGCAGTCAGGTATGTGTATATATACACATATTATGGTTGGGCAAAAGATACAAAGAAGAATTGGGACAGCAGTGAATGCCACATGCCATTTTGGGCACACTTGCCATAGGCTCAGGCAATTGTGACAACTGTATATATTTTTTAGCTGGCCCTGTATTTGTTATGCAGTTAAGAGTGGACATATGTCGCTTCCGCTGCTCTGAAACTGTTATCAAAATAGGATATATATAATATTCAAAACCAATATGTTCAGTTATACTGTAAATCTTAGTGCACACAAGGATAATGTTTTTTAAAGTACTGCTATACAAGACGACCGAATGAGCTGAAGTGCGTATGGTTGAGAAGCTTCTAATGTTACATGGGGTAACATAATAAAATATTTTAAAAGCATAGAAAATAAATTTGTTTGCAGTTAGTTATTGTAGTGCAACACTGTGTAAACTAATGCGCAATATAAAAATATATAGAATAGAAACTTATGCATCTTAGTAAAGTAAAGTGTTCCTGTTACAGGCCCGGTGTGGCCCAGAGGATGGGTAGAGGTATAGCTCTACTCTTCCATGACCGTGGCACTAGAAGGGGTGAGTGGTCAGCAGCACGCCCCGGTCGCACTTTATCCCCGAGAAAGACCCATTACCCATTTTACAGGAGGCTGGGTGGGCCCCAGGGCCAGTCTGGGCAGGCAGAAAATCTCATCCCCACTGGGATTCGATCCCGGACCGTCCAGCCCATAGTCAGTCGCTATACCGACTGAGCTACCCAGCCCACGCATCTCAGTAAATATGTATTTTGAAAAGGATATGTCTGAGTTATACAGTAATGCGAGTGAACAACAGAAAAGTTTCTGAACTTTTAAATTTTAATAGTAGTCAGTTATATAAGAGCTAGTGTAAACGTCATTAATTTCATGTGCAAACTATTAATTCTGCATATAGAACTTGTATAAGTGTGTATGCCCTGTTGATAATCCTGCAAAACCAAAACATATCAAAATAAAATAGGGGTGTCATATACACCCATTGATGTATACCTAAATGGTTTTTATTTTAGAAATTATTTTTTATAAGTATGATGTTAGAGATCTCAGTCTTCAATATAACCACATAAAACTTTGTTACAAAGTAGTTTATCAAATATGAATTGAATGCATATTTAGCAAAATGTCATGTGTAGGGTGTATGATGTTCCCATGCAGTCTTGGTTTAATTAAAACCATACAAAATGAAAGAAATGAGTATGAAGTCAACTTTGTTGGAACAAAAGCGTGTATACAACTTAAATTATATATAGTATAATCATGTCATTGGGTTTGGTGTGCTTTCAATGTATATGTATTCTTAATGAGTAGTAGAAGATCCTGAATTTGAATTAGGAATGTGTACCTTAGGAACTGGTACCTCTAACACAGATCGGTATCCCTCACCTGTGTTCAAGTATTTTTTTAAGTCAAGTATTTTTTTAAGTCAGGTGTGGCACAGAACAAAAAATGTGGTGGATTTGCCAGCTGGCATTAAGAATTTTAATAGAAGCTGGGGCACATGTTTGTCCCCATTGGTTCTCAAACCAACTATAAGGACACTTAAATGTGCAGTTTCAGATAACTTAACCATAAATTATGTACACATGCTTGCCTTTCCGTTATTTTTAATTATAAAAATCAACAGCCGAACTGAGAACAGGGTTTAGGTGTGCATTGCCATTTACAGTTTATATTTTAATCATGGTGACTGCATGTAGATTTCATTTCAGCTGTGGGGCACAATGTAAGCCTCCATGGATGTAGGTCTCACTCCAACTGCGTGGCTTGTGTGGGTGTAGGTCTGACGCCTGCCCTGAAGTACTGCATAGCTACTGTGTACATAAGTCTCGCTCAGCTGAGTGACCACTGTGACCTCTGCTGTATGGCACTTCATGACCCTTGTGACTGTAGGTCTCACTCCATCTGTGTGGCCACTATGGATATAGGTCTGATCAGCTGTGGGGCACTGTATGACCACTGTAAATGTAAGTCTCACTTCAGATGTTTATCCACTGTGGATTTAGGCCTCACTGTAGCTGTGTGGTGGTCACTGGCTGTAGGTCTCAGCTATGCTGCAAGGCACGCATGGCTGTTGTCTTGTTCCAACTGTGGCCACTGTGGTTGTAGCTCTCACCTTAACTATGAGGCACAATGTAGTCGTGTATGTGTCTCATTTGAATTGTGAATGTAGCAGTCACCTGAGCTGAGCTCAGCTGTCATGCACTACGTGGCCATTGTGGATGAAGGTCTCACTCAAACTGTGTGCCTACCATGGGTATAGCTGACTGACCATAAGTGTGAGGCATAGTATAGTCATTCATCCTCATTGTGGACAATATGGATGTAGGCCTTACCCAAGCTGTAGTCAATGGATGTAGCTTTTGTTGTAGCTCTGAGGCACACTGTTGTTACTGGGCATGTAGGTTTCTTTTGTGCAAATTATGGACCTTCCATATGAAATATCTGTTACTGAAACTGCCTGTGTTGTCTGTACCCCTGCAACTGTGGATTTAATTCATGACTACATGTCCCATTTTTAAGAGGTGCCCTAAGAATTGTTCTGCATTTTGTCCTTCTTTGTACTTGTGTTGTGCTGTAAATCCCAGTCTCTATCCATATTTCAGCCCACTAAAGTTCACCCTGAACTATTTCAAAACTATGTTGCCATGGTTTCGGTTCTTACCATCAAAACAGGATTGTTACTCCTCATTATTGAATGTCAAGCGTGTTTTTAAAATGCTACCAGATTCCAGCAGTGGGTACTGTGTAGTTTAATCCATGTTTTATCTGTTATGCCAATATACCAGATCTTGTTTAGATATCAGGCTTTCCTTTGCATTAATGAATAATTTTCATAAGGTTTCCTGTGTAAGTCTGAAATGTAAAAAATCTCATTGGTGATGCCAAGTAAATGTACAACATTTTCATACCATGTTATCACTGAACTGTTCCTTATTTATTTACTTGCACTCTTAACTCTGGTAATTTATTAGTCATAAGGCAAATACTGATGGGGTTGTAAATACAATCTTCCATGTTCTCAGGTGAACAAGCTGACTTTGTGAGAGGTTTAAGTTTTCTTTTTTGCTTAACATGTTACATAATTGAGCTGCACTCTATATAAAAATGGTTGTAATAAATTAATACTTGTTGGGATTTAGTTGAAAGTGCATGTTTAGAAGCACATGTGTGGTCTAAAACTTCTCCATTTGAAGCATCATGTAATTGCCCTGATATTAGCTAATGTCTTACAAGGAGATATTCATACCTGTGCACTGCTCATTCACTACATCAGTGTGATCTGGAACATTGGTGAATAGTAGATGGCTGATTAGCAATAAATATTTTTAAGTCTTACATATTCTATATAATATAATATATTCTTGCCAGATGTTTATTTCATGTTGTCATTTATTTTTTTTATCCTACGCTTATGCACCTGTTATATTTCTGTACAAACTTTGTGTATATGTTACCTTAATTTTTTGCAAAGCTACTTTAAATTAGTGCTACTTAACAAAGTAGATTTACCATTTGTGAAGTGGTGATTACTTCATGTGTCACTGTATTCGGCACTGGATCATTTAGAACTGCCACGATACTTGTAATATTGCATTAGCTTGCACATCAGCTCAGAATGCTGCTAGTCTGCTTTTTGAATTAATTCCTAGAACTATTTTGTACATGACATCATGTGTAATGAAGAACAAAAATTGTTTTGTCATTGTGTAGTTACAAGTTCTCTGTTTATGAATAGGCCTATAGTGAAACTTTAAATTTCATGTGAAGCTGCTGCTGTGCTGAACAGAGTTGATATCAGATATGAAAAAGAATTACAGATATAATGTATTACCTGAATACTGAATTGCAGAAAGTAAAGTTCAAGTTGCTCCTGTCCATGCCATGAAGGCATACGAGGGGAATCAGTATAGCTGCACTCATTCTTAACCTCAGCATTGAATGGAGGTGAGTGGTCAACATCATGCCCCAGCCACTTTATCCCCGGTACAGAACCTGGTACAATTGAATTGGAGCCTGGGTGGTTCCCAAGAGCCAGTCTGTATGTTTTGGAGAAAAAAGCTCTTGTCGCTATTGGGATTTGAACCCCAGGCTGTCCAGTCTCGAAGTTAAGGTTCAAATTATATTGTACTTGAACTGGGAGTAAAAGCTAAATACATGTATCTGCTAGACTACCTGTGCTAGTAGAGTTATTTAAAGTCATGGGATTTAACTACATTGAGAGCTGAAGCATTAGAAATTTTTGAGATAACACTCTAATTGCATATATGCTCCATACTTCCCCCGTTTTAACTTTGAAACTGAAAATTGTTCCTGTACAGTTTTATATTATGAATTAAATTTTTTTTATTTAGTCCCAAACTATTCTAACACCAAGATACATGTTTTCTTCAATACTGGAACTTGCACGTAGCAAAAAAAAGTGAAAGAAATATAAATATCATAGAGTACCATCCATAAATTACAAAAATATGTACTGACCCAATAACTAAGATGCCAGTTACAGAGTGTTGTAAAGATAAATCAACTGATATTTAAAATGATGTATCACATTCATATTGTTCCCTACAAGAAATTATAATATAATATGCAAGGTATATCATTATTGGTCTGTTGTGGTAGTCTCATGAACTGAAGACTGAAATGTAGTTTAAGAAATCAAAATCACTCAGTGCACAGAGTTTTAGCAATAAATGTGAATGTATATCTCATTTTAGAGGAGTAAAATGTGACTTATTCACAAGAAGTTAAAGTTTTCCCCTTCAACAGAAATAATCCAGTGCTGTGATATAATACAGTTCAATTAATTGATAGACTTGCAAAATTACATTTGAATAATTTGAAAAGCCCTCAAGTTATGGACATTATTGTTTATGTAGAATGTAGTTGTATGTTCAGGGAGTGATATACGTCATTTTGTTATTTAGTGGGTGATGTTCCAGAAGTACCATTTACATTTGTAAAACTGTAGATTTCATATTGAGATATGAAGCATGTATAAAATTAGGAATAAATTTCTGGTGTTAGTAAAATTTTACATTTGTAACTTGATGTGGCAAGATGACTGAATTTTTAAAGATATCATATCTGTCAGCAGAAAATATGTAGTGGAACGTGGGTTCCTGTATGCCGGGCAGTTCTCATATTTTTGTGTTGACATGCCAATAAATGGAATTTAACAACTTCAATGTGCCACCATTTGTATTGAAATAAAAATGCTGAAATTGGAAAGAATGGCTGACATCAAGGATAAGATATATTTTGCCAGTAATGCTGCATATTATCAAATATATGTGGCATGTTCTATTTAAATATTAGAAGATAAAAACAGTATATGTCAAACACATCATTTATTGTATGGAGGCTACATGTTTCGACCCTTTATATAAAGGGTCAAAACATGTAGCCTCCATACAATAAATGATGTGTTTGACGTATACTGTTTGTATCTTTTAATGTTTAAACATCGGGATGACTTCAATAAAAAAGGTTTTATTTACTTTTTTAAATTATCCTCTTTTTTTATTTTTTATTAAGGCCACTGGTTGGCATATCAATAGTGGTGCACATACCACAGTTTGAGAAACTATGCCGTATATTATTTTGTGAGGCACCCAATCATCTGCTGCTGTTACAAGAAATTGTGAGTGCATTCTTGCGTGTGTACAGGACACAGAACGTGTTCTCTGTAACATTGCATTTTAGAATACATGCTTGTGTTGGCCATGGTGAGTAGCAATAAGCATTATATTCTAATGAATGCCATGAATTTTTCCTGTCCCTACTCCATCAGGAGGTTGCATGAGATTTAACCCTTTAAAGGTGAAACGTAATCTATTTTATGTAAGACTTCAGTGCATAGTGCACAATAAACATTCTCCATTCGTTATAAAAAACCGAATCACAGTGACATATAAGGTAAAAGTCACTGTTTGTTCCAAGATCTGTACAAAAACACATAACACAATGCGTGCACCATGCAGGATATTTGAAGTGTTAAACCTGGTTGTATGTACAGTAACTGCTAGGCTGTAAAAGGGTAATGTTTGAACATAGTAAGGCCATTGGATACTTCTGACAGAGTACTTACATGTTACAGATATTCAGTTCTGGCTGTTACCTGACTGCACATCTATATATTCAAAATGTCATTAAAAAGGTGTCACATGATGGTACTCTTAACTTTTGTCCAGTAGCTGAAGTGTGCCCTGGTTAAGTTAAGCTTGGACCAGGTTTAATGGCCCATCCTGACCACATACTGCCAGTACACAGTACTGCCTGTAAAGTATTTCACTGTTAGAGACCATTGATATAATACTACAGCCATTACCTTGAATTACCGTTGCCTTAAATGGCAGAAAGTTTGGCTGCTGTTGTAGTAGCTTTGTAGTGTGACATAACATTGCACACTGTGGCATTACTTACACACACTTGAAAGGAATAAGGCAAAGGTGGGATATTTGAGGTAAATAATACAAAACAGTTTACAAAAATAACGTAATAAACACTGATTCTGGTAACTTTATTCTGGTGTGGATGTATACAAGGCCTATTATAAAATGTGATTCATTTTCCGGTCATGGAGAAGCTGAAAGTCAGCCACATTAAATAATGTTCTTGGTGGAGTTTCCAACCAACAAGTTAACCCCAACATAAAACTTCTACTTCCATGCAGTCTACACCTTGTTGCCACAGGATGCCTGCACAGAAAAAAAAATTATGGCCTGCATTGTGTGATGTCAAAATTAACTTTAACTGATGAAATTTTATCATAGGAATGACACAGAATTAAAGAAAACAATTATCCAAGGTCAGATCATCTGTGTATGGAGTGGCAATTGCAGCAGGTACTTTTTTTCAAATTATGAAGTTGAGCTGAACAAAATTAGAGAGATGGCACTAGTGTCTTCTGCAGCCCTGTAACTGTCATCATTTGTCATGAGTTAGGCCTCGATAGATCTGTTTTCAACCTTGTCTAAGTCTCTTCAAAGGTCTTCCTAGTCATCTTCATCCATTTGGTCTATAATTCAGCATTATTTTTGGCATCCTGTTGTTCATGCTTGTTAATTGTAGCCAATTGATTTGTATCGTCTTACGTTCTCGTCAATTGTCCTGAAACTAAAGAGCAGAAATTCTAAAGGTGAAGAACCCCTGAAGTCATTAATCTATGAGACTGCCAGTGTGTATTCTGAACTACATTTTTGTCAGTAACAAATGAGTTTATGTTGCTAATTGGAATTTTATAGACATGCTTCTGTATCATTATACCATGAACTGGAGGAAGACTTCTGTTTTCATAAATAAGAACCATGAATGCTCCTAAGTCTATAGGCCAGTTCTTGTGAACACATCTGGTGAATACTTGCAAGGCAGTCTTTATTTCTCCATAAATACTACAATATGTTTATTGTAATTCAGACATACCAAACACAGGCATCAGTCATTCAGTTGTCAGTGGAAAGGGAACATAGTCACTTTATCTGCTCCTAGCAATTTAAATTACCCACCTCTGTAACTTATATTAAAATGAAAAACATGTTGCTGATCATTTTAGGCTTTCAAAAGGGAGATGTATGTACATTAAGTTCAACTTCTTGTTTGCATGATCTGCTGTTCTGCATAAATTTCTTTCATTGTATGATGACAATAATAATTCATAATGGAAATTTCCTGAGAAGGTAAAACTGAATAAAGTTTATTACAAAAAGACATAACTGATCAAGTGGGCATCCCTGTTACTAGTACTGGTAGTCTCAGGTTGAATCAGTGACCTTGTATCTGCAGTCAGCACACACCATGTAACAGTGGACAGTATTATTCATGTTCTTGTTGGGAGTCCACTTTTATGTACTGTAACACATTTTACGTATTGGAATTGTTTATTTAAATATCCCACACTCTACCTCAATTCATATAGCTATCTCGCACTTTCCAGCCTTCAGGAACGTATACAGAGGTACATAAACAACCACTCAAAATTAAAACAGAAAGTAGTCTTGGTACATGCCATTCGGACATACGGAACAATGGAGGTACAGCATCACCCATTCTTAATCTCAGCTCTAGTTGAAGGTGAGTTATCATCTTCATCCTGCAGCTGCTTTATCCCTGAGGAAATCACCCCCCAGCACCCACTAGAGAGGAGGCTGGGTGGATGTCAGAGTCAGTTCAGACACTTTGGAGAAGGGTAAAATCTCTGCCCCCTTCAGGAATCAAACTGCAAATCCTTGGCTGTCCAGTTCATAGGCTAGTAATTAAACAAATTACTCAAAATGTATAATTTATTTGAAGTATGGAATACAATACTGACATCAAATTAAAGAGTTCAGAACAGTCAACAAATATGATGCTTACATGAAAAACTGCAAGAAAATAAACTCACATTCAGACATTTGCTGTTCATGCAGCAGTTATTATAAAGATTGCTGTCTTCTGGGATGTGACTGTGTTGTCTGATGGATGGGTATCAATGTTGCAGAGAAATATGTTGCTTACATACCCTAAATATGGAAGCAGCACATTCCTCCAGAACAGTGGTACCAATATGCCAGGTTACGCACCACTGCGTCCCAAAAGACATTAAACTTCAAACTATCACGTTATACACAACACAATGAGACTTGTTCTTCTTACATTCTGAGTGAAGTTTATCACTGTAGTGATCCTATTTATGTACGTGATACCATTGTTATGAATTTATACATATATATGCAATAAAGTGGAAGAACTACCAACAAGCTGACACAAACAGTCCTTGCATATTTGTTATGTTACCTCATGTATGTAAGCTTGTTAGCAAATAATGAATCCCTATACAACTGTAAAATTTAAAGAACTGACAGAGGTAAAATATTTTCAAATCTGCAGAAGTGTGGGTGTTTTATTTGTATTTTCATTTCTCTGATGAGGATGAAGTGGAGAAAGGAGGTTATTTTCACATTATTTCAATTACAAAAGTATCTGCAATTAATGTTAACATTTAGATATATTATTCATCAAGTATTCTGCCAGATTTTTGACAATAATACATCAGTAATTACAGTCTTCTGACATCACTTCAAAACAGTGCTCGTTTGTGGCAGTCTCCCTGTATACACCAACAGCACCTGTTCACTGGTAGTAGAGCTCGAGATTCATACCATCATGAATTTCATCTGTTCATCGTTAAGGGAAGCAGATACAAACTAATGGGCAAATGGAAGACAAAAATACAATTTTCTGTTCTGAATAGAATCCCTATACACTTTCCATTATTGATGCTTTTCCTGGTTTATGCCACTGTTAGTAGCAGACACAGCAATGAATGATGGGGCAGGTGCTAAACTCAAAAGACATACAGGGAATTGGCGAGGGCTTATTTTATGAAATATTATCCTTCCATTTCCCTGGAGGGAGGGGAAAACAATGAAAATCCTGAATGGGCAGCTTGTTCCTGGGCCAATATTGGAACATGCGACCTCCCAAACACAAAGCAGGACGTGATGTTTATTGGACCATGCATCATTGTGATAACCGAAGAATAAAAAACCAATTAGATGCCACTTATTATTTAAGAAGTACAATAAATAGAGCCTATAAGAAGTACAATAAATAGTAAGTGGCATCTAGTTGGTTTTTTATTCTTCACAAAGAAGGATAACTACCCACTTGACCACAACACCTGATTAAACATGCCTGAGTATGCTTGTTTACAAGTTACCACAGAAACCAATTTTCAGGCAACAGTGTACCACAGCAATGAATTTTTAAGAGAACACTACCCTAAGTGTTCATCAAACATGTAGAGAATAGGTGACTATACCAAACTGAACAAAACATGACTTAGTGTGTAGTCTGTACACTAGTTCATATGCGTGAATTGGAAAACAGTGGACAACGTGTACTTTGTATTCTGGAAAATCTATGAAGTTCAAACTGTAGTGAACAGTGTGTTTCACCATGCACAAGGCACAAAATTATCCCATTTCATGACGAAATCCTGCTAATGTGTTTCTGCAAATTCCACACGTGTTCCATTCTAGTTCAATTCTGTAATTTTATGTAGGTTTATTTATTCGTGCTATCAGTATCTCAAGACCACATGGCTGGGCTATGAAATGAATAATGGCTCGGAAAGATGTGGAAGTGGCTATGATCTAATTAGTAGTACCATCTTGCCATCTGCCCGTAGATACTTATGAAAACCATAATACACCGCAGGAAAGGCACAATCCCTTGCAACATTCAAACTGGGAACCACACAAATTAATTCCTATATACTCAAAAACAAGTCAGCCACCTTGGTCAATATTCTGCAGCTTGGTTGTTCATGTATTTCCAGAGGGGAGCAAGACATGCTAAGCATGCCTGCTACTGACCCACCAGTATCAAGGGTTATTATGTAACAATGGATTGTAGTCCATGTGTTCCCCTTAACAGCACAGAATCTAATTCTAATATAATAATTATTCTATGTGTATCATATTCTACACCCATGTTTGTTCTATTTATCTGGTTTAATCATTATTCACAGCATTTTGTGGGGTGAATTTTCGTTTAGTCCTTCAATTCCTACACAGTTTTTTTTTTTTGTTGGTTGTTCTAAAAACTAACAAGTGTGAAAGGTAAAGGTAAACTTTCCTATGTACAGGCCATAATGGCAAACATAAGCAACAAAGGTACAGTTCCACTACTTCTTATCCTCAGCTGTAAGAGGGACACAAGTGGTCAGTCTCACATCCTGGCCACCTAACCCCTGAAGTAGCACCCCCTGATAGCCACCGAAGAGGAGTGTGCATGGACCGTAAGTCCCAGTCCAAGCATTTTGAAGAGAGAAATCTCTTGCTCCCGCCAGCATCCAAGCCTGGATCATACAGCCCATGGCATATTCACTATATGACTATGCTAACCCCGCTCCCTTTCACCAAGTATAAACAATTTTGCATTATTTTGTGTGTGAATACATTCTGAAGGGCATACGTAGATGGGTCCATAAGTTTCCGGCCTGACATACAAAGACCGCGCCAAATGCAAAATGCTCTGAGGGATATATAGAGCCATCTATTGTGAGGTTACTGTATCAGTTTCAGCTGGCTACGTGCTCCAGT
>Ga0123357_10002251_pt1 | contig 21363 bp, 13 predicted proteins | sample TergutEmb28metaG_FD_89873 | JGI IMG/M metagenome (GOLD analysis project Ga0123357, IMG submission 89873) | Embiratermes neotenicus P4 segment gut microbial communities from Petit-Saut dam, French Guiana - Emb289 P4 | ecosystem: Host-associated > Arthropoda: Insects > Digestive system > Gut ... | reverse complement strand
TGGGGCACGCCCGGGCTGCTGCGCGGCCTCGATACTGAACGGGCGGCCTCCCTTGGGGCACGCCCGGGCTGCTGCGCGGCCTCGATACTGAACGGGCGGCCTCCCTTGGGGCACGCCCGGGCTTGCTGCGCGGCCTCGATACTGAACGGGCTACCTCGCTTGGGGCACGCCCGGGCTGCTGCACCGACTTCGCGAAGCTCCGCCAGCTCGCCTCTCGGCGAGCTGGCGGAGCAGGTCAGTTTCTTTCTAGGGACACTGGATGGAAGCGATGGAAGAGGTCTCCATGACACTTCATCTGGATCGGGATTTATCTTCCCGATTCACCGCCGCAGCAGAACGCGAGCACAGGCTGGCGGAGCAGGTTCTGCTGGAGTTCGTGCGGGACTATGTTGCGATGGCGGATTCGAAGACAGGGATTTCACCGGAGGAACGACAGCGGCGGCAGGAAGCCGTCAATTTTGCCCGAGCGTCGGTTGGGCTCGAAGGCTTCAAACTTTCGCAGGCCGAAGAGGCCCACGCCGAACGCTACATCAACGGCGATATTGATATCAAAGAATTTGTTAGAGTGCGGTCTGGCTGATACCGAGAAAGGCAAGCCATGGTCAGAGATGATCGGGAAGGGTTTGAAGGCAGACATACATTTCGGCGTATTGTCGAGATTGGCGTAGATCCCGTGCGTGGCAGTTTTGATGCTGCGCATCTTCGGGAAATTCATCGTCGCATCTTCCAGGACCTGCCAGGCCTTGGCTTCCCGGACGTGAAGCCCGGCGCGTATCGGCAGCAAAGCCCGCCCGGGGTGGACTGGGTAAAGTATCGCAGGCTTGCAACAAGAAGTGATCGCAACCCGGTCGCGTATTCAAGCATGAGCAGCGGTTGTATCGGGCGGCTCGAAAGGGCCCTGGAGAAAATGGGCCCCGCTGGAATTGTCCAGACTGAATACGGCTGAATTTGCCGATGCCATGGGGAAGCTCTACGCCGAGCTTGATTACATCCACCCGTTCGGTGATGGCAACAGCCGTACCCTTCGCGCGTTTACGCGCCAACTCGCCAGGGAGGCTGGCTACGAAATCGATTGGGAACGCTTTGGCAGCGACGAGTTTGGGCGGGATCTGCTCTACATTGCGCGCGACAGGAGTGTGAACGAGATTGCATATCTGCATGTCGAGAGGGAATCCACGCGCCGGGCGATTGCGATGAGTCTGGCACAGAGCCGGGGGAACCGTGACATGGCGGATCTCCTGCGCGATATAGTCCGCCCGCGTCGGGCGCCACGATAGAGTGGTCGCCTGTTTTCCGCGGCCATGGTCACAAATGGGTTGTGGAAGGGAGAAATCCGGAAACGGACATCGTGAGGGTTTGATTGCCGTCTGCCGCGTGCAGAATGGGGCGTGAGGAGCGGCATGGAAAAGAAACTGTGCAAGATCGTCGTCGATGGCTCCTCGCAAAGGCCAGGAACTCATCGTGGCACAGATAATCCCGCAACAACGGGCCGGGCTCGATCAGCCCGGGGAGGAAGGACCTGGCATAACCCAGGCCACCGGGGAAACCCGCTTCGCATCCCACTTCATCACCTGTCACTGTCCTTCAGGCGGCTCACCCCGCGAGGGGTGGCCTTCCAAAACGGGCTGGCTGTCCTCGTCGAAAGCGATCGTGCCGGCGGTTTGCGATCCCTCAAGAGGGGCGTGAGTTAATCCTTCGTTAACCCGGCCTTAAGCCAACGTGACTAGAATAACTGCGGGCGATGGACCAGGTGTCACGCGTATGGCGGGGAAGAAGAAAGCGCGCGGCGAGCGCAAGGAGCCGCTGTTTGGCCTGCGCGCGGCGCTTGCGGATCTGCGTCTGACGCCCGAAGACCGGATTGCGGACCCGCAGCCTGAAGCAAAGCCGAAGAAAACGGCCGTGAAGGCTCCCAGGGCTGAGACGGAGGTGGCGGACAAGGCTGCGGGCGACAGCAAGGGATCCGCCGCTCCTGCGGCCCGGCGGAGCTGGGGTTTGCGCCTTGGCCGTCTGGCCTATTGGTGCCTGGTTCTCTGTCTGTGGAGCGTGATCGGGGTCGTGGCCCTGCTGGTCTGGGTCGGTGCCCATCTGCCGCCGATCCAGTCGCTTGAGATCCCCAAGCGCCCGCCGACCATCCAGATCGTCGGCAGCGACGGCAGCCTTCTGGTGCAGCGCGGGGAAATGGCCGGGGCCAATGTGGCGCTGAGCAGCCTGCCGCCTTATCTGCCCAAAGCCTTCATCGCGATCGAGGACCGTCGCTTCTATTCCCATTACGGCATTGATCCGCTCGGCATCGGCCGGGCTCTGTCTGCCAATCTGCTGCACCGCAGTGTTTCACAGGGCGGCTCGACCCTGACCCAGCAACTGGCCAAGAACCTGTTTCTGACCCAGGAACGCACAATGGCGCGCAAACTCCAGGAAATGGAGCTGGCGCTGTGGCTGGAGCACACCCATTCCAAGGATGAGATCCTCGAACTCTATCTCAACCGGGTCTATTTCGGTTCGGGGGCCTATGGCGTCGAGGCAGCGGCGCAGCGCTATTTCGGCAAGCCCGCCCGCAACGTCACCCTGGCCGAGGCGGCGATGCTGGCTGGACTGGTGAAATCGCCCTCGCGCCTCGCTCCGAACCGCAACCCGGTGGGTGCCGAGGAGCGCGCCCGCCTGGTGCTGAGCGCGATGGCCGAGGTCAAATTCATCACCGAAGCGCAGGCCAAAGCCTGGATTGACCATCCCGCCATCAAGGTCAAGCCGGAAGGAGCCGGGACCATCAACTATGTCGCCGACTGGATCGGTGAGGTTCTGGACGATCTGGTGGGGCAGATCGACCGCGACATTGTGGTGGAAACCACCATCGACCCGAAACTGCAGAATGTCGCCGAAACTGCCATTATCGATACGCTGGCGGCGAAAAGCGTCAAATTCAACGTCTCCCAGGGCGCATTGGTGGCGCTGGCACCGGATGGCGCGGTCCGCGCCATGGTCGGCGGGCGCAACTATGCCGACAGCCAGTTCAATCGCGCGGTTACCGCCAGACGCCAGCCGGGCTCGGCGTTCAAACCCTTCGTCTATCTCACCGCGCTTGAAGCCGGGCTGACGCCCGATACCGTGCGCGTCGATTCGCCGGTCGAGATCAAGGGCTGGAAGCCGGAAAACTACAGCCGGGACTATCTCGGTCCGGTGACCCTGACCCAGGCCCTGGCGCTGTCGCTCAACACGGTCGCCGTTCGGCTTGGGCTTGAGGTCGGGCCGCGCAATGTTGCCCAGACCGCGCGGCGCTTAGGGATCACCTCGCGGCTTGGACCCAATCCGTCACTGGCGCTCGGGACCTCGGAAGTGTCGGTGGTCGAACTGGTATCGGCCTATGCGCCCTTCGCCAATGGCGGCTTTGCGGTAACGCCCCATATGGTGGCACGGATCCGGACCAAAGACGGCCGGCAGCTTTATGCCTGGAAACCGGAACGAGGCAATCCGGTGATTGATCCGCGCAACGTGGCGCTGATGAACAGCATGATGCGGGAGACGCTGCTGTCGGGAACGGCGCGCAAGGCCGAGATCCCGGGCTGGATGGCGGCTGGCAAGACCGGCACCAGCCAGGATTTCCGCGATGCCTGGTTCGTCGGCTACACCGCCAATCTCGTCACCGGGGTGTGGCTCGGCAATGATGACAATTCGCCGACCCGCAAGGCCACCGGCGGCGGTCTGCCGGTCGAGATCTGGAGCCGCGTCATGCGCCGCGCCCATGAGGGTGTCGCAGTGGTCAATCTGCCGAGTGTGGCGAGCGATCCGGTATCGAACTTCATTTCCGCAGTCACCGGCCCGCGGCCGGCACCGATGGCACCTGAGATGATGCCGGCGGAGCGCGGGCTTCCGCCAGGGTCACCGCGGCCGCAGGCCGCAGCCGGGCTTGACGGCTGGCTGGCACAGCGGCTGTTTGGTGGCGTGCGCTGAATGAGCCGGATTGCCCAGGGAGGATGTGGGGCGCACGGGACGTTCAAAGCCAGCCAGCACAGGCAATCAGACCTGGCACGTCCGCCCGACGGCTTGCAGGCGGGCGCATTCACGGCGGAATTGAAGGCCAGGATTGCTCGACGGCTTCCAGAAAGTGCGAGCCTCAGGCCTCAATGCCGTAGCGATGCAGGTCATTGCCGCTGGTGTCGAGCCATTTCTTGGCGCGCTCGACGGAGGGGCAGATCCGCCCCACCAGACGCCAGAAGCGCACCGAGTGGTTCATCTCGACCAGATGAGCGACCTCATGTGCTGCAATATAGTTTAGCACAAAGGGTGGGCTGAGGATCAGGCGCCAGGAAAAGGACAGGGATCCTGCCGAGGTGCAGGATCCCCAGCGGCTCGACTGGTCACGGATTGAAAGCCGCGTCACCTTGACGCCGAGCTCGCCGGCATGGAAGGCGGTGGCGCGCTGGAGATCGTCACGCGCCTCACGCTTGAGATAATCGTGCACGCGGCGATCGATATGTTCGATGCCGCCGGCAACGCAGAGCAGGCGCTCGCCGTTGTCGCGGACTTCGGTCCACACCGTGCCGCGCTCGCCCGCGCGGTGGACGATGCGGTGGGCGACACCGCGCAGCGGGACCTGGGTGCCGGGCTGGAAGGGGGCAGCCTTGGGCAGGCGGCCAAGACGCGCGGCGATCCAGCCGCCGTGACGCTGGGCGAAGTCTCTGGCATTGGCCAGCGTGCCCCGCGGCGGCATGGTCAGGATGGCTTCGCGATCACTGGGATGAATACGCAACGTATAGCGCCGCGCGCGACGATGGCGACGCACACGGATCGCGAAATATTGTGATCCGTGCCTGATCATCAGGGTCGAGGGTTCGTAAGGCCGCCTGTAGAGGAGCGCGCGAGTAGCCATTTTTCAAATCCGGGGAGCGAATCTCCGGAAGAGTCTGCCACAATACCGGGCAGAGGTAGCCCCCTGCTCAAAAAACAATTCATTTGCCCAAGATGCTGGGGGGGCAGGTGGCTCTGCCCCCTATAGAATGGGGGATGGAACCTGATTTTGGTTGCGTCGGCGGCGGATACAGGCTTCCCAAGGAGTGAATCTGCGCTCACTCCCTGATTTCGGTCCCAGGATACCTCCCGCCTGCAGGTTAACGGGAGGCTGACAGCGTTATTCTGCAGCCGCCCCGATGGCTGGTCGGGACTTTTCGGCAGCGACAAGGAAGTCGTGGATGCGTGGCAGGATCGAGTCCCTGAATCGCGCGCCGTTGAACACACCGTAATGGCCGACATCCGCCTGGACGTAGTGTACGCGGCGCTCGTTCGGGATCGCCGGGCACAGATCATGTGTGGCCTCGGTCTGACCAAGGCCGGAAATATCGTCCTTTTCCCCCTCGACCGTCATCAGCGCCACCCGCGAAATCGCAGCGGGTGTGACCGGCACCCCGCGATGGGTCATCTCGCCCCTGGGCAGCGCATGCCGGATGAACACGGTGTCGAGGGTCTGGAGGTAGAATTCGGCCGTGAGGTCCATCACCGCCAGATATTCATCGTAGAAGTCGCGGTGCTTGTCGGCGCGATCACCGTCGCCTTTGACCAGGTTGTCGAAGAACTGGTGATGGGCATCGACATGGCGGTCGAGATTCATGGCAATAAAGCCGTTGAGCTGCAGGAAGCCGGGGTAGACGTCGCGCATGATGCCGGGATGGGGGAAGGGCACCTTGGTGATGACGTGACGGCGGAACCACTCGATGCCGCGCTTGACCGCGAGGTCGTTCACCGCGGTCGGGCTGCGGCGGGTATCGATCGGTCCGCCCATCAGGGTCATGGACGTCGGCACCAGCGGATCCCCCTGGGCCTCCATCACGGAGATGGCCGCGACCACCGGCACCGACGGCTGGCACACGGCCATCACATGGATGTCGGGGCCGAGCAGGTGCAGCATCTCAATGACGTAATCGATATAGTCGTCAAGGTCGAACCGGCCCTCGCTCAGCGGCACCATGCGGGCGTCGGTCCAGTCGGTGATATAGACCTCATGGCCCGGCAGCAGGCCCTCCACGGTGCCGCGCAGCAGCGTGGCATAGTGGCCCGACATCGGGGCCACCAGGAGCACCCGCGGCTGCGGATCCTTCGGGGCCACGGTAAATCTGCGTTCGAAGTACAACAGGCGGCAGAACGGCTTTTCCCACACCGACTGCACCTCGACCGGCACGACCTCGCCGTCGATCTCCACGTCGTAAAGGCCCCATTCCGGCTTGCCGTAGCGGCGCGTGGTGCGTTCGAACAATTCGCAGCTGGCGGCCAGGGATTTGCCGATATCGGTGTGCGCCCACATGTTCATCGGATTGCGCAGCACCAGCCGGGTGGCATCGGTCACCGCGCGCAATGGATTAAGAGATGCGTGCATCATCTCATACATCCAGTACATCGGCGTGGTCAGCGCCGGACCGGCCTTGGTTACCAGGGTGGGCGTGCCAGCAAACTCACCGATCGCCATCTCTGAAATTCCCTCCAATATGCCCTTTGCACTGCGCCATTGTGCCGATTGGGCGCGATTGCGTCAACATCGCCCCAATTGTCGCAGCCTTTTTTCATTAATGGCGCAACCGGAGCCCGATGACAATGGCACAATGGTCGCAGTTCAGGGAAGCCGGACAAGGAATGGACGGAGGGACCGGGGCGGATGGACCGAACAGCGTCGCCGGGACTGAAGCCCGTGGCAGCGCTTGCCGGATGATCAATGAAGCGGCGCAGCGTTGCGGAAGGCCCCGGTTGCCGAACGGCGCGCAAGGATGCAACCCGCTCGGCGGAGGTGGACGTTCGACTCTTCGCTCCAGTCTCCGGCCCGCCTGGTTTTCCGATCCGGGTTTCAATCATCCGGGCGGCAAGCCCAAGGGAAGGCGTGAGCGACGCGAGAGAGGAGGATCAAAGCGATATTCAGCGGTGTCGCCGGTTCGCGTCACACTTATCAGCCGGCGGTTGTGGCGATCGGGCATGGAGCCGACAATGCCATCCCAGGGTCAGCGTGGCGCGTTCAGCTGCTGCGCACGCGCCGCCGATCGGCAGCGAACTGCCGGTCCGGCGCCGGTGGCAGGGATAATCGGGGTGGCAGAGGCGTTCGGCTCCAAAGCTCGAAAGCTCCAGGGGCGGTGGTCAAAAGTCATCGGCACGCCTGTGCAAACCGCCGGCCGACCGTTCCGAAAGACAGGAAAGTCGCGTCCGGCGCCGGGCGAAACGGCGAGGGCCGGCAAGGAAAGGAGAGGGCGAAAATCAGCGGACCGTTTCGCGGGCCACGGACATGCCGGGTTTTTGGCGCCCTGGAAGGCTTCGTATGGGAAAACGATCATGGATTCGTCCGGGTGGCTCATCAGGCAGGTTTGCGGCCAGGACTCCGTCTTCTGGACCGTGTCCAGGTGAATGAGGCAGCGCCTGTACCGGGCACCACCGACCGAACCGTCGTGCCCGGGTGGGGGAGATGCCGCTACATTCGGAAATGGCAGTGCGGGAGGGCCGGGTCCGGTCCTGGTCCAATTGGCTTCTGGCGCCGGATTCCCGGTCGATCGGTCCGCGGCGATGGCGTGGCCGGGAGCCAGCATGAGAGAAGGGTGGCGTCGATGCGCGTGCCGACGTCGGCTCCAATACCAGGATCGTCAACTCAGGAGTTGAATTCCGGAACACGAACTTCGGGATCCGGGCGAATCGCGATCGTCTTTGCCGGCAGCTCGTGCACAGCCCGTGCGAGGATCGCGGCCGCTTCGATGCTGCGGCTTCGGATCGATGGCGGGAGGCGCGTATCGGAAGTTGCGCGACGAGAATGAATTTGTGAGGAAGCGGAGTCCGGATCGCGAAGATCCCGCGTAGGGAAAGTTGCCCTTAAGTCGCGAACGCGGCTGAGGAACATCTGTGCGAGAGATCATCAAAGATCGCTGCATGAGAAGAAATGGCTGGTATAGCAATTGTTTACCACATCCCTACAGTTGCGGCCGATGTGGTAAAGGGTCAATCGATTCTGAAATCACATTTCGAGCAAAAGCCTTAACGTCGGTACTACCTTAAAGGACGGGTTTTCGGTCAGAGCAAGTGTCGCAAGTTCGGATAGTGTGCGTGAAGCGGTCACTCCCTTCCGCAGCAACGGTCGCGCCTCGCCTGTTTCGGACCGTCGCTGTATGTGGAGTATCGTGTCGTGCGTAGTCATCATTCGAATGTTGAAACGACCCGTCGCCCAATGCCAGCGTCCTCGGTGCTGCGCCGGCGTATGGCGATGCTGTTGTTATCGACCGCGCTGGTGAGCGCGGTCATGATCTCTTCGGCCGCCCTCGATGGCGCATTTGCGGCCAATGCCATGGGCGGTCGCGGTGGCGGCAGCGGCGGCTCGAGTCTACATCCCAATGGCGTCGGCGGAAACGGCGGTCACGGCTGTGCCGGTGCAGATCCGGCCATGCCCGGCGGCGGTGGTGGCGGCTGTGCCGGCAATGACGGCGGCACCGGGGGGCTCGGAGGCCTGGGCGGCTATGGTGGCATGCCGGGCGACACCGCCAATGGCAGCGGCACTGTGTCGGGCTACTTCTCGGGCAAGGACGGCGTCGGAGGGCAGACGGCGTCGGGGGCCGCCATCGTCAACGGCCAGGCGGGCTCCAGTCCTGAGAAAGGAAGCGGTCTCAATGCGGCGGATGGCGGCGGCGGCGGCGGCGGCGGGGGTGGTGGTGCGGGTTACGTCATGCCCAGCGGATCACCGACGATCACCGTCACCAATACCGGCATTATTGTCGGCGGCCGGGGTGGCGACGGCGGCCGCGGTGGCGACGGCGGTGTCGGCGGCAGCGGTGCTGGTGATGATCCCGTGGGTGGAAAGGGAGGGGATGGCGGCAACGGCGGCAGCGGCGGCAACGGCGGGGTCGGCGTCATGGTCGGTGATGGCAACACGCTGATCAATCGTGGCTCCATCAGTGGCGGGCAGGCGGGCGGTGCCGGAGCCGGCGGCTCGGGCGGAGCCGGCGGCAATCAGACCCAGGATCTGCCTTCGAATGGCGGCACAGCGGGGTCGCAGGGCGGAGATGGCACAGCCGGGGTCGGGATCAATGCCACCAATGCCAACATCATCACCTCGGGAGCGATCAACGGCGGGCTCAATCTGAATGGGAGCTATGCCAATGCGATCGTGCTCCAGGGCAACGAGAACCGGCTCGAGCTGCAGCCCGGCTACAGCTTCATGGGCTATGTGCTGGGATCGTCGGCCGCAGGCAGCACCAATACGCTGGCACTCGGGGGCGAAGCCACGACCGGCATCTTTGAGGTCGGCGAACTCGCCCCGACCGGTGTGCAGCCGAAGGGGGCCTGGACCGCACCCGGTCAGGACTACCAGTATTTCAACTTCACCGCTCTGGAAAAAACCGGCACCGGCACCTGGCAGCTGCAGGGCCACTGGGACAACGGCGCCTGGAGCAATATCCCGGACTGGACGATCAGGGAAGGCACGCTGCAGGCGGGTGGCACCAACGTTTTCGGCAGCAGCCAGAAGATCACGATCGAAAAGGCCGGTACGCTCGACCTCAATAATTTCAATGTCAGCGTCGGCTCGGTGATCAATGCCGGCCTGATCACGATGGGAAGCGTGACCGGACCGAGGACGGTCTTCATGGTCAACGGCGACTATACCGGCGAGGGCGGCACCATCAACTTCAACACCTGGCTTGGGGACAGCAATTCGCCGACCGATCTGATGGTGGTGAAGGGCAGTGTCTTCGGCACCACCTTTGTCACCGTTGCCAATGCCGATGCCTCCGGGCTTGGCGGCAAGACCACGGGCAACGGCATCGAACTGGTGGCGATCTCGGGAGGAAGGAGTGCGGGGGATGCGTTCCAGCAGAAGGCTCCGATCACGGCCGGGATCTATGAATATACGCTGGGTCAGAACGTCAACGGCAACTGGTATCTGACCAGCGACCTTCACAATAACAACCCGCCTCCGGCTGACGGCGGCGGCGGCGATGGCGGTGGCGGCGGTGGTTCCGGTGGCGGTGGTGGTGGCGGTTCCGGCGGCAATGGCGGTGGCGGCCACGGCGGCGGTGGCAATGGCGGTCACGGCGGCAACAACGAGCCGTTGCAGCGCTATCGCCCGGCGGTCCCGGTCTATACGACGATTCCGGCGCTGACCAACCGCTTCGGCCTCGTCATGCTGGACAATTTCGACGCCCGTCCCGGCTTCGGCGATGGCTTCGGCAGCGGCGATCTCTATGACGACAGCTGGTCCGGCCGCGACTATCAGAACGGCAATGGCAACGGCAACGGCAACAGCGCCGGGGCGGCACCGGCAGGTTACTGCTACGGGCACGACGGCAAAATCTATCGCAAGGCGCCCGAACTCTGCTTCAAGGCGCGGGCCCGGCAGATCTATGAGGTGGAAAACGCAATGCGACCGCGGCTGTGGGCCCGCGTGGTAGGCGAGACCGGTGCCATCGGATCGCGCAGCGGCGATGAGGCGACGCGCAGCGCCGCCTTCCTCAGCCATGGTCCGAGCTATGACTATGATCTTGCGGCGGTCCAGGCCGGCATCGATCTTGCGCACAGCAAGAGCGACATCGTCGGTGTCTATGTCGGCGGCGGCCATGTCAACTCGACGGTGCAGCAGGTCTATGGCGGCAAGGCCGGAACGATGAGCTTCGATGGCTATTCGCTGGGCGGTTACTGGACCCACCGGGCGGCGAGTGGATGGTATACCGATGCCACGCTGCAGGGGACCTGGTATGAGAATATCCGCAGCCAGGCACAGGCCTCGAGCCTCAATCCGGCCTGGGGCACGACCGGGATGACAACCAATGGCTGGGGCATTGCTGCGGCAGTGCAGGCCGGCTATCCGATCGCGCTGGGCAACGGCTTTGTCTTCGATCCCCAGGCCCAGGTCATCTATCAGCATCTGAGCATCAAGGGCGGGGTCGATGGCGGAATGCTGGTGGCGACCGGCAGCGCCGGCCGGGTCCAGTTCGGGGATACCGATACGGTCTATGGCCGCATCGGAGGGCGGCTCACCAGGGGCTTCCTGACGGAAGGCGGTGTGCCGATCAAGGTCTGGGGGGTGGCCAATCTCTGGCACCAGTTCACGGGAGATGCACAGACGTCATTTGTGACCTCGGCCGCGACCAGCACCCTCAACACCTCGCTCGGCGGCACCTGGACGCAGCTCGGCCTGGGCATCTCGGGTCAGGTGACGCGCAATGTCGCGGTGTTCGGCACTGCCGAATACAACATCATCGTCGCCAATGGCGAGGGCTACATGTGGGGCGGCAGGGCTGGTGTGAAGGTCGACTGGTAGCCTATCTCACGAGGCCCGGTGTCGGCATCGCCGACACCGGGCGCATGCACCGCCCGCGACCTCAGCAGCCGCCAACCAGCCGAATTTGCAATTTTTCCGGAGATCAGCCATGAAGCAGATCCTGTTCCTCGCGGTGGTGCTATTGGTGTCAAGCCCGCCTGAGTCCTCCTGCGCTGCCGATCTCGGCCTGCGCGGCACTGCGCCGCCGCCGCCGCAAAGAGCGGTGGAATATGCCACGGCACCCGATTTCTGGAGCGGCCTCTATATCGGCGGTCACCTCGGCGGTGCGTTCTCCGGCAACAACAATTTTTCCGGAATTTTCCGGGTTCCGGGCAACGAGCGGTTTCTCGGCGGCGTGCAGCTGGGAGCCGATTACAGGTTCGCGCCGACCTGGCTGATCGGTGTCGAGGGCCAGTACAGCTGGCTGTCGGGCGGCATGGGCGCGATTTTCCCCGGCGCGGTTTCGTATCGCAACAAACAGAACGGCATCGGCTCGCTGACGGCGCGGCTTGGCTATATCTTCGGGCCGGCGCTGGTCTATGCCAAGGGCGGCTATGCTTTTGCCGACAGTAGCGAAAGCGTGAGCGCACACGGTGTCGCGGTGCCGTTTTCAATAAGTGGCAGCCGCAGCCAGGGCTGGACCGGCGGTGTCGGCCTGGAGTTCCTGATGGCGCCGGATCTGTCGGCGAAGATCGAATACCAGTATTATGACTTCGGCAGGTCGGAACTGGTGATCCCGGCGCAGGGAAAATTCAGGACCGATGACAACAGCGTGAAGCTCGGCGTCAACTACCGCTTCAACTGGGCAGGGCCGGTGGTCGCGCGCTTCTGAAATCTCGAAAAGGGGCGATCACCGGGTGCGGGCGGGAATGGAGACCGGCTCGCCGGTTGCAGCCGGTGCGCCTGCGAGGGCAGTGGCCGCGAGGGACGGGAGGGTTCCTGGCGCGGTCACTGCCGCTTCCCCTTGTGAGGCGCGCGTTTTGAGCTTTGCGCAGCGGTTCGATGTCAGATCCAGTCAGCGCGGGGACGGAAGCCTCGGACCGGCGCTGGAGATCGCGCAAAAAAATGCCGCAGTCGAAAAGGGACAGCGACTGCCCCGCGTCAGGCAAAGGGAATTCTTCAGGAAGACGTGGCTTGCGCGCTTCGGCCTGCGTCGGCAGAACTCCAGGATCGAAGTCGCGGGGGCGTGGGCAACCCCTGGATCGGGTCGGCGTCGCATCGGTGGGTGCGAGCGCCCCACCTGTCTTTCCCTATCTTTACACTTGGCCTGAGCCGAAAAATCGGCATCATGACGCCATGACCCAGCAAGCAGAAACCGATTCACCCAAAGCGGGCGCGATCATCGTTCCCGTGACGCCATTTGAGCAGAACTGCACCATCATCTGGGATGAACCCGGGAAACGGGCGGTGGTGATTGATCCCGGCGGGGACGTGCCGCAGATCCTGGAGGCGATCCGAAAGGCTGGAGTTACCGTGGTGAAGATCTGCCTCACCCACGGACATCCCGATCATATCGGTGGGGCCGCCCAGTTGCGGGATGCGCTCAGGGTGCCGATCGAAGGCCCCCATGTCGGTGACAGGTTCCTGCTGGACCAGGTGGCGAGCGGTGCGGCGCGCTTCGGGATGATGGAGGCACGTGATTTTGCGCCCGATCGCTGGCTCGACGATGGCGACAGAGTGGTGGTCGGTGATCTCAGCTTCGAGGTGCTCCATTGCCCCGGCCACACGCCCGGCAGTGTGGTGTTCTTCAACCGGGAACTCAAGCTTGCCCTGGTCGGCGATGTGCTGTTTGCGGGCTCGATCGGGCGCACCGATTTCCCCGGGGGCAACCACGCTCAACTGATCCGTTCGATCACGAACAAGCTTCTGGTTCTCGGCGACGATGTGAGTTTCGTCTCCGGCCATGGCCCGGGCTCGAGCTTTGGTCAGGAGCGCATGCATAATCCTTTCCTGACCGGTTAGCGCCCTGGCGCTCGGGCTCCCTGACGGTCAGGGTCCCTGGTGTCCGAGTTCCCGGGTCAGGTCTTCCATCGGCCTTTCAGTGCGCGGGCAAGGATGGCGCGCAGCGCCCACGCCAGACGGGCTGGCGCCGGTCGTTCCGCCGCGGACGGCACCTGCCGTTCCGCCGCGGGTTCGGGTTCGATCCTGTCGGGTGGCGGTCTGTGTGCCGCGGCGGTCTGTGGCGCGGGTCTGGCGCGGTCGGTAACGCCGAAGAATTTCGCGATGTGATAGGAGGAGGAAATACCGGCCTCGATCATGAAGGCACCGGAGACGCCATAGCGCTCGTCATTGTCGCCCAGCCCGAGCGGCGTGCCATGGGCCATGTCGGTGATGGTGAAGGATTCAACAATGGCCTGACCATCGGCACTCCAGGTCCGGCGGGGATAGCCGCTGACCACGCTGCACTCGGCGGGCGCAGCGGAAAGGCCGTGAAGGTTCAGCCATTGCCGGACGATGGCGTCGGCATTGTCGGGGTCTACCGTGGGGTCGGCACTGCCGTGCCAGACCGAGACCCGCGGCCAGGGGCCGCGATGATCGGAGGCCTGGCGCACGAGATCGCCGAGTTCGGCAGCGGAACGAGTGGTGGATTGGCGCATGGCGTGGATGGCCTGACGCATGCCGGAGGCCACGCCGTAAGGCAGACCCGCAATGATGGCGCCAGCAGCGAAGACTTCCGGATAGGCCGCCAGCATCACTGCGGTCATGGCCCCGCCCGCCGACAGGCCGGTGATCGAGATCCGTTTGGGGTCAATGCCATGGAGGGCGACACTATGGGCGATCATCTGGCGGATCGAACAGGCCTCGCCGCGGCCGCGGCTGATATCGCCGGAATTGAACCAGTTGAAACAGGTGTTGACGTTATTGAGGCGGCGCTGCTCCGCAAACAGCAGTGCGAAGCGGAAATGCCGTGCGAGCGTCGACCACCCGGAGCCGAGATCGTAACCCGCGGCGGTCTGGCCGCAGCCATGCAGCACCACCACCAGCGCCCGGGGTTCAGCGATTTCCGCTGGAACAAAGGAGAACATCCGCAGATTGCCCGGATTGCTGCCGAAGCCGGTGATCTCCTGCAGCGGGCTGCTGAGGCCGGCACTGCGATCCTGGCGCGGCGTATGCAGACCATTCAGCCTCGATAAGGTGCTGAAGAAATCGACATTTCCTGCCAGCGGCACCGGCTTCTCCATCACGAATCTCTCGGGTGACGTTCTCTAGGGTGACGTTATCTCAGGGCAACGGAGACGTTAATTGCTGCAGTGCAAAAGCAGAAGTCTGATTTTTCGCGAAAATGCTGCCAATTGGTCCAATCCTCGTCACAAACCGTGCCACAATTGCCGCCTGCCAGGGTCAGGTGGCTGCGCGCGCCGGACGGTTCTCGCGGACGAGGTTGGCGCGAGAGCGTGCACACGGCACAATTTGCGAATGATCGGATCGTTTTGCGTCAGGAGCAGTGTGAAATCAATCGATGAAATCCGTCGCAGGGCACGCTCCTCGTCGGTCATTCCGCTCACGGGCGCTGGTTTCGCGGTCACCTGTCTGGTGCTGGCCACGGGTCTGCGCTGGGCTGTGGCTTTCCTGCACACGGATGCACTGTTCATGCTGTATCTGCCTGCAGTGTTCTGCGCCACGATCACCGGCGGCTTGTGGATCGGTGTCGCCACCGCCGTGATCGGTGGCATGCTCGGGGTCGGCATCGATTTTTCCGGTGCGGGTGCCGGTGCCGATGCCACCCGGCTGGTGTTGCTCGGGCCCTATCTGGCCATAAGTGCTTTGACGATGTGGGGCGTGGAACACTGGCATGGCGAGCAGATCGAGCGGCGCCGGGTCTTGAAACGGCTGGGGGAGGAGGAGGCGCACCGCAAACTCCTTGTCGCCGAACTGCAACACCGGCTGAAAAACAAGTTATCAACAGTGCATGCGGTGATGCACCAGGTTCTGCACAATGAGCCACAGATCTGGGCCAGGGTCGATCCCCGCCTGCGTTCACTCGCCACCACCGACGATCTGATCTCAAAAATCGACAATGCCGGTTGCGACATCCGCGATCTCCTGATGGCCGAACTTGGTCCCTATGGCCATGTCCGCTTCATACTCGACGGGGACCGGCTGTTCCTGCCGGCGAAACTGGCGGTGACGATGTCGCTGATGTTTCATGAACTGGCGACCAATGCCAGCAAATACGGCGCTTTTTCCGCGCCGCGCGGTCTGCTTCGGGTGTCATGGACGGTGTCGCGTGACCGCCTCACGCTGACCTGGGACGAAACCGAGGGTCCTACCATAACCCATGTCTCATTGCCCGGCTTCGGCAGCAAACTGCTCAAGTCGGCGCTCAGTGCCTTCGACGGCAAGAGCGAGATTTCCTACCTCAAAAGCGGCGTCCATTGCATCATGCAATGTCGCATTCCCGCTGCCTGATTTTATGCAATCTAATTCATACCGCCGGACCCTTATCACGGCGGCGTGATCGGCGCATGGACCTCAAGGCCTCAGGGCGACTGCGAGCACGTGAGGTTCGCCGGGCCACAGTTTGATAAAATTGAGGGAAGAATTGTCAGGAACCGGGAACAATTCGGGCCTGAGGTGGTTTCTGTGCTATGCGGTGACGCCTCCGATTGCAGATTGTGCCATGTTCAACTACAGCGAGTGAATGGGAGCCCTCTTGGGTGTTGAGGACATTAACGAAAATTAAGAGCCAAAGGAGGATGATCGGGCCTGTGCCGGTCAGAGTGCAAGAAGCTTCCCGGGATCGGGTCAAGCACCAGTAATCGCGGCAAGAGTTCATGATTTCCGTCGACCAGGACAAGTATCGTGCAGCGACCGGAAGCGAGATTGAATTCCTTCGGGGAATCATCCGCATGATGCCGGCTGGCGTGAGCGTCCAGGACGAGTTCGGCAATATCCTACTGGTCAATGATGCGGCGGCCCGAATGGCGGGACCTTCACCTCAAGCCCCAATGCGCGGTCTGTCGCAGCGCCGGGAGGCCTGCGAGGAGGCGCTTCGAACCGGCCAGGTGGTGGTGACCGAGGAGGTTGTGAAGAGAAACGGGGCGCAGCAGGTGCTCCTGACCTCGCACAGCGCGGTCCGCCTTTCCGGGCGCAAGTTCGTGATCTCGGCTTCCACCGACATTACCGAACAGAAGGATTTCGAGGATCAGCTGTTCCGCTCGGCCTATTTCGACAGTCTCACGGGCCTGCCGTCGCGCCGGGTGATCGAGCATCATGCCCACAGCATCATCGCCCGCGCAGGTCCACGCGACCGTTTTGCGCTCGCCTTTCTCGACATCGACAATTTCAAGCATATCAACGATTATTACGGCCATTCGATCGGCGACGGGCTCCTGGTCGAGCTGTCGAAGCGCCTCGGTCGCGACCTGCGCGATTCCGACATGCTGTCGCGGATTTCCGGCGACGAATTCCTGCTCCTGCTGTCGCCGATCGAAAGCGCCCAGGACGTTGATGAATTCATGAAGTCGACGCTGTCGCAACTGACGGCACCGTTTTTCATCGACGGCTCGGAGATCTTCGCCTCGACATCGGTGGGCATCAGCCTTTATCCCGACGACGGCCGCGCCTTCGAGGTGTTGTGCCAGAACGCGGACCTGGCGATGTACCGGGTCAAGAATGAAGGTAAGGGAGCCACCGCCTTTTTCGACGCCACGATGGAACGCGAAGCCGTGGCGCGGATGAAGATCGAGCAGGCGTTGCGGCTGGCGATCCTGGAGCGGCGCTTCTGCTGCGCCTTCCAGCCCAAGGTCGACATCCGAACCCATAAGGTGAAGGGCATCGAGGCCCTGGTGCGGCTGCGCGACGATGAGGGCGTGATCCAGGCTCCCGGATCCTTCATCAATCTGGCCAGTGAACTTGGGTTGATCGACGAACTCACCCATCTGGTGCTGGCGGAGATCGTCAAGTCAATCGATCTGATCAATGACGTCTTCGGTGCCGCGTCGACCATCAGCATCAATGTTGCCGCGCGGCAGGCCAGCAACACCACTTTCATGGCGTCTTTTGTGCGCGCCCTGGAGGAAACCGGCTTTCCCCGGCGTTTCATGATCGAGGTGACGGAGGACGCTTTCGTCGCCAAGGGGCATTTTCAGTGCGAGATCCTGCCGATGCTGCGACGGCTCGGGGTCGGGATTTCGATCGACGATTTCGGCACCGGCTTTTCCTCGCTGTCGGCGCTTGCGGATATCACCGCCGACGAGATCAAGATCGACCGCTCCTTTATCACCAATATTCACCTGCGCCCGCGCAGCCAGGGGATCCTGCGGGCAATCGAATCCTTAAGCGAATCGCTCGGCATGACGGTGATTGCCGAGGGCATCGAAACCTATGAGGAACTGGCCTACCTGCAGGCCACGAGCAAGATCCGCTATGCCCAGGGGTACTATTTTTCCCAGCCGATCTTCCTGGAACAGCTGAAAAGCGTGTCGCCGGTAACATCGAGCGCCCGGGTGGAACTGGCGAGCCGCATCCGCGAGCAGAGCAGGCATCCCCATCTGCTGGGCCGTGGTCCCCAAAGATAGGCGTGGCGGATGCGCCTTTCGGTCGTTAACCGACCATTTACAATGACCTGTGCCGGAGCCTCGGGCGTGTCGCGATTAGGTCTAAAATAACCGCCTTTCCTAAGGGTTGAGCCATGTCTTGGCCCTATTCGAGACCATCAAGGCAGAACCTCCGGCTCAGGAATTGCAGACGAATTGCGGCGGCCAGGCGCCGCGGCCGTGAAGGGCGGTTGAGGTAGGATTGTGCAACGGCGGATGGTGCTCTGGCTGACTCTCGGCGGCTCAGCGCTGGTCGCCGGCACCATCTTTGCCATCACCATGATCCTCGGCAACCTCTGCGCCGGGGAGACCCGGCCGTCGCATCACCTCGCCCTCATCGCCGCGATGGCGGTGCTGGCAGGGGCGGTCAATATGGTGATTTTTCTCTTCATCGCCGCTCACCTCAACCGGCAGCTGCGCGACGCCCAGGCCGGCGTGGAGTCGGTTGGCTTGCAGCTGCGGACGGCCCTCGACAACATGCAGCAGGGCCTCAAGGTCTATGATGCCACGGGGCGCCTGATTACCTGCAACCACCGCTATATCGAGATGTTCGGTCTGTCGAGCAGCGTGGTCAAGCCCGGGGCCCATTTCCGTGACGTGATGCAGCATCGCAAGGACCGGGGCACGTTCGAGGGTGATGTGCAGCAGTTCTGTGACGTTGTCATGGCCGGGGTGGCGGCGGGGCGCACCACCAAGAAAGTGATGGATGTCGGCGACGGCCGGGCGCTGCGTATTCTCAATACGCCGCTGCCACGCGGCGGATGGATCGCCACTATCGAAGACGTGACCGAAAAGCGGGATCTGGCGGAGGAGCGCGACCGCAACTACGCCTTCCTGCGCGAAATCATCGATCATATTCCGTGGCTGATCACGGTGAAGGACGCCCATACGAGGAAATACCTGCTTGCCAACCGGGTGGCCGACGAATATCTGGCGCGATCCGGGGAGTCGATTGTCGGCAAGACCGCGTTCGATATCCTGTCGCCGGAGGTGGCGCAAACCGTCACCGAGGACGACGACGGGATGCTGCGTTCTCAGGAACGCCTGGTGCTGGAGGCCCGGGTGATGGAGAGCGCAGGCGGGGTGCGTTACGTCAATTCGAGCCGGGTCGGCATCTGCGACAAGAGCGGAGAACCGCGTTACATCATCAACGTCATCGAGGATGTGACGGAGCGGCGTCGCGCCGATGAGGAGATCGCGCATATGGCGCATTACGATTTGCTCACCGACCTGCCCAACCGCACGTTGTTCCGCGAGCAGATCGCGCGTGAATATGAAAAGGCGCGCCAGGGCAACTGGTTTGCGTTGATCTATATCGATGTCGACGAGTTCAAGAGCATCAACGATTCGCTGGGCCACCACATCGGCGACGAACTGCTCAAGGCGCTCGCCGGGCGGCTTCGCGACTGTCTCAGCCCCGGTGACCTCGTCGCGCGCTTCGGCGGCGACGAATTTGCCGTCATCCGCAGTGGCGGCGGTGATCGCGGGGCAGTGGAGGTTTTCGTCAATCGGATCCAGGAGGCGATCCGCCGCCCCTATCGCTGTCGCGGTCACCAGCTCTCGGTCGATGCCTCGATCGGGATCGCTCTGGCGCCCGAGCATGGCAGGAATCTCGATCAGCTGGTGAAGAACGCCGACCTTGCCATGTACAGCGCCAAAGCCGACGGGCGGCGCACCCATCGCTTCTTTGAGCCGGCGATGGAAGCGAGCGCCAATGCGCGGCTCGCCATGGAGCAGGACCTGCGTCGGGCCGTGGCCGAGGGGGGCTTCGAAGTCTATTACCAGCCGTTCGTGGATCTGCGCAGCGATCGTGTCTCCGGCTGCGAGGCGCTGCTGCGCTGGCGCCATCCCAGTCGAGGGCTGATCTCGTCGACGGAATTCATTCCGGTAGCCGAATATACCAGCCTGATCGTTGAAATCGGCGACTGGGTTCTCACCATGGCCTGCCGGGAGGCTGCGCGCTGGCCCTCGCATATCCGCATTGCGGTCAATGTCTCGCCGGTGCAGCTCAAATACGAGACGCTGCCGCTCAAGATTGCCAGCGCTTTGGCGACATCCGGGCTCGATCCGCGGCGGCTTGAACTGGAGATCACCGAGGCGGTGCTGATTCGCGACGATGAGGCGGCTCTGGCGATTCTGCACCAGTTGCGTGACCTTGGCGTCCGAATTTCGCTCGACGATTTCGGTACCGGCTATTCCTCTCTGAGCTATCTGAGGCGCTTCCCCTTCGACAAGATCAAGATTGATCGCTCCTTCGTTGCCGATGTAACCGAAAGCCGCGGCGCCCGGGTGATCGTCCAGGCGGTGGTCAATATCGCCACCGTCAGCAACATGACCACGGTGGCTGAGGGGGTCGAGACCGAAGCGCAGCGCGAACTGCTGCGGCGCCTCGGCTGCACCGAAATGCAGGGCTACCTGTTCAGCAAGCCCAAAGCCGCCGCCGAGGTAGCGCGCCTGTTCCAGGAAAGCGGCGCCGGGCGAGTGGCGCGCTGAGCGGCATCCGCTGACCACGGAGGTGTTCAAACCGACGCAGCTGGAGATCTGCGTTCGCTCTATGTTTCGGCTCCGGGCAAAATCAATCGAACTCCTTTTCTCCCCGGTGCCTGTGAGGGCAAAAGGGAGGCGGCTGCCGCCAGAACGGGCGGGAAGCGGCGCAAAGGGCGCGAATCCTTGGGCCTCAGTGCCAGAATCCATGAGAACCAGGGAAATTTGACGGTGGATCCGGCCCATGACGAGCATTCGTGATTGACCCGGATCGTGGTTGGTCGCTATGGAAGGCTGGTTCGCGCCCGTAGCTCAGCTGGATAGAGCGCCGCCCTCCGAAGGCGGAGGCCACACGTTCGAATCGTGTCGGGCGCGCCAATAAATCAAAGACTTGCGCGCCATCCCACCGAGCAGAACCAAGAGTCGGCAGGCAACAGAGACCGGGGACTTCAGCTCCCGGGCCTCGTCGATGATCAGAACCGGCCAGTTCCGCGACTCCCCGATATGGGCCAGCGCCTGCGCCGTATTTCCGAGCCCTCCAGCGAAGTTGAAGACGGCCCGCGAGGAACGGCGTGCAGGATATGGATAACGGATAACGAACCGCCGCCTTTCGTCAACCGTCGGGCTTGATGGCGAGGGGGGGCGGGCGAGGCCGCCGAGGCATCGAGCCTGACTGCGCTGGAACTGGCGCGGCGTTTTGGGGATGCCGGTGTCGCTGCCATCCGTGATCTTCACCGACATCGCCCGAACTGTTGCGGGGGACCCAATTTTGAGGTCAGGATTACGATCGCGGACCAGATCGCGATTGCAGTGATCGGATCCGGGGCCTGGCATTGATCGAGGATGTCAGAGCGCTGCTGGAGCCCGCCCGCCGCGCGGCTTTGAAGGTGCCCTTGAGCCAGGAGAGGGTGGCAGGGGAGTGATCCAGACGAAACGGAACCGGAAACTCGCCAGCCCCATGTGAGTTCCCCACCGGCGTGCCGCCGACCCCCTTCAATGAAACTGGCGTTCTGTGCCGGCTGCGGTATGGTGGCCTGCCGCTGGCACAGAGGTCGATTTTTCCTTGGTGCGCAAGCC
>Ga0123357_10002250_pt1 | contig 21364 bp, 11 predicted proteins | sample TergutEmb28metaG_FD_89873 | JGI IMG/M metagenome (GOLD analysis project Ga0123357, IMG submission 89873) | Embiratermes neotenicus P4 segment gut microbial communities from Petit-Saut dam, French Guiana - Emb289 P4 | ecosystem: Host-associated > Arthropoda: Insects > Digestive system > Gut ... | reverse complement strand
TTCTCAGAAATAAAAAAAAAAAAAAAAACCCTGATTTTTATGCTCTACGTGATATAGTAGAAGAATAGCTCTCTACGTTTCGTGTATAAATTCCAGCTTTGACATTGGCTACATCTGTTATACATAAACTTGCTGCGAACGCAAGAAAGATTTGAAATTCAGACTGACATTTTCCTGTCATTTTTTGAGACGTTGGCGGTGGTCCTGTTGCAAGATTGTTGAAAGGCAGGGCCGGTAAACATGTCACATTCTGGCCGGAGAGGAGGGGGTGTCGTGACCTGGCAGACAGACTGTATGACGCAATGGATAATAGATTTTGGAAGAAGACGTAAGAAGGAAATAAATTGTATTACCTTTGCCTCTTAAATTTCGTTTTGGGAGACTCGACCGTATGAGCAGGCTGTTGCTTTTGGTAGGGCTGAAAAAGGAGCATTTGTTGGCCTGATGATGGTAATTTTAGACCGAAATATAGTTCTTCCTGAATAAGAAGAAATGTGGTTGTGTTTGACGGAGCTATAACGATTTGTTTGAAGTTTATAAACACAGCGGGCTGTCCTCTGTAACTTCATATTACACAGAATATGACCGATTCCTGCCACATTTCTTCTAACACATTACTCTCAAATCACCTTAACACTCGATGCCACATGTTCTGAGCTGCGGACAGCGTTGTTCTGTAAACCATACATAATTGAATAAAACATAAAGCTTCTGCCTCTGTCTGTCTCCACGTCACACGTGTTCCAAACGAGATTCAAGGAGGCATGCGGAGTTAAACTGGTGCCATATTTATGGGATAGTTCATCTGCACAAGTAGTGTCTCCAAGTTATTTTTTTTTAACGTAACTGCAGAATTTTATATCCCAACCAACTGTCGTAATAATTCAAGACGTTGGCTTCATCGCTCAAACAGTCTTAGTTAGTGAAAGCAGACCGCACAAATGTGCACACGGAAAGGTAGCCATTATATTACCGCAAGTACATTTGGGACACTTCAATATTCTATGCATTTTGGCACATATGCTATGAAGTGAATGCCGGGCAAGTTGCTATAGAGGAAGAGCAATGGTATTTATTCGGGATGTAAGTACGTGAGTTAAATGCAGGCTTAGGGACCAGCGATCCTAACACAACCTGCCGTCTTTATGTCAATGAAAGAAAGGATTACAACAGTCAAACACAACAGTATTTTTATGGTGTTCTTAAAATATATTATAATATATAAAATGTATTGTAATATATTATAACAAGATGGGCACCATAAAAATACTGTTGTGTTTGACTGTTGTAGTCCTTTCTTTTATTTCTATACTTCAAACACTTCGGGATGGTAAACGTTAAGTTTAAACTGCCGTCTTTAATTGTTTTCCTCAAAATCCTGACGTTCCAAGGGACTTTACATAGTGTTGGTAAAGGGTTATGATTAGTTTAAACATGTTTAATAGACCACTCTATAAATCGGCTATGTTCAGTGCTGTATGATATCTAACGTTTGATTAACATGGCACCCTATTTGTTTCTATATTTGGCTGTAAACTATCAAGAATGTCAGAAGTTTTGTGCAGCTTCAAAATCGTCTACTGAATTTGTGACGTGAACTCACATTAGTGTGAAATATTAACTTAATATAAAGCAGAGTACTATATTAACTAGAGTTCTGGAACTTGACATTATATTCTCTGGTTGTGAACTGAGAAAAAAATGCAGGATGATATACGTGCGTGAATGAGTTGGATAAACAGGCGCGAACGGCCGACAGTGGTGGTTCTGCAGCTTGAAAACCGGACGGAGGGGAAGTCATTAAGTTGTAGCACTACAAGATCTGGATAATTTCTTCGTAGCATTATTGCCCTTAAACTGAAGATACACTGCTTTTGTATTTTTAATAACACAGTTATACTTATCAGTCAACCAATATCGAAGTATCTTTCTTCACTTAAAAAATTTCCTCCTTGTGCCAACAGTTAGTGCCATTACATAAAGTTCATTATTTTTTTCAGACAGATATTCCTGTGGGGATACATGCTTTGAAGGCTTTCCTAATTTCTTGCATACACACATCTTAAACAGAGTGGATTGGTTGATTGATTGTGCGTCGTTTATCACCGTATGTTTGTGCTGTGTAACTTCGTTTTACGATTCACTTAACTGGGCTACTGATGCTTTAAGATAATGATGATACTCGCGTTGCGTTAGTGTCCGTAGTTTGTTGAAACGGACGCCCTAATAAACAGTTGCTTTGTAAAGAACTTTAACAAAGTGAATTATAATCCCTGTTGGTTTTCTTTGAACTCGTGTCTTCTCATAACCTGAGAAATAAATTTGTGTGAAACAGTTTCGAAGTCTCAAGAATGTACATGCAATATGTTTGCGTTATTAAGGCCATATTTGACCTCAGCCTCTGTATTAGTCGTACTCCAAGAAACGACATATATAAACTTAACTGCCCCCCTGTGATGTGGCTATTGCCAGATCACAGTGGAATGGTTCGTTTTTAGTTGAGGACGAAATAATGCGCCTGGAGTCTTTAATATACAAAGTGCATTAGCAGAGACAATTACGTGCAGACAAATTGTTATATTTCCCTAGGCATATGCGCCACAAATTTCATCCACATATTAACGTGTACTCATTAATAATGTTTTATTTTACCACGCCTATCTAATATATAATGTATTAAATGTAATAATGAGTTGAACAATACAAAGAAACTCAATGGGAAGTAAATATACAGACGAAGGTCCAGAGCGTTCTTGAGTGGCAATATTTTTTTTCCTTTCCATCCATTTCCTTCTCCTTTTTTTTCTTTCCTTCTCGACCGGCATTTGCCTTTTGTAATGCTCGTATGTATGCTGTTACACAGTGCGTTGACTTTAGACAACATCTGTATGGCAAGAGGATTAGACAACGTTCGTAATTGCGCAAATTAACAGGTTTTACTATCATTAGCAAATACCGATTTTAAAACAAATTAGTGAAGTTTATGCTATTGTATTACCGCGTCTACAATTTGTCATGAGATACACGGATTCTAAGTCTGAGTTCGGCAGGCTACGAGCTAACACCTGGAAAACTAACCACACGTTTCACGCTGAATTAGATCAAATGCATTGTCGTTCTTAGTGCAGTGGGTGCATCTCTGTGTGGGGCAATTTTACTGCGTAGAAAAAAAGAGTAGTTGTAAAAAGGCAAAGTTGTTCCTGTCCACACCATGAAGGTATATAAGAGGAGTAGAGGTATAACTCCACCTATTCGTAACTTCGGCACTCGGTGGAAACTAGTGGTCAACTTCAGAACCGGCCACTTTACGCCCGGGAAAGAAAACCGTTGCTTACTACATGGAAGGCGGAGCGGGCCCCAAAACCTGTCTGTACGGTCTTGGGGAAGAGAAAAATTACTTGTACTTACCAGGATTCGAACCTCGAACCGTCCAGCTCGTAGCGAATCGATAAACGGACTAAGCTGTACCGGCCTCTTAAGTTTACGTACAGGCGAAAGTTTTTAAAGCCATCGAGGAAAAGTAGAAAAAAATTTCGCTAAAGTGTGGCGCCGTCTGCAGCACCATGTTGCTGAATAGTGGCGAAAGAATGGCGAAATATCGTGCAACGAAATAAGACAGACAAAGACGGGCTTCGAAAAAGAAAACCTTGATTATATTTGTTCGCGATCAGTGGCAAGTCCCAGTCAGTCGTTACGTCTGTTCAGTGTGGAATGCCAAGAAGTACAGTCCACGTTTACGACCCTTCTAGACGGCAGTCTCTAGCTTCCAGACTGTCTAGTAAGGCATATGTATTGCACATGCCTTCAGAAATTTGTGTTGCGTTTTTTTTTTTTTTGCTAAAAAAGCATGGTTACAATCCAGTTGATACAAAAATGTATAATGGTTTGGCGAAAATCCTCGTGTTCTTCATGTAGTCCTTTACGCTACTTGAAAGTCGGAATAAGGTGGGAAGTTAGTTTTCGAAGATTAACAGATTCAACTTATTTTTGACGAAACAAATTCCAAATCTTGTTTAAGATTAAATGTGGAAAGGGGTTTTCATGTATTCCGGGTCGTTACGCTGAGTAGCAGGGATGTTGATTCCCGACGTTTCGAAGGAACGTACAGTCACACACACATATATGTATATATTACCGAAGGCCAGCTTATCGATAGATAGGGCTGTATGATTATCCGTGATGTTATATTTAAATCTGTGAATTTACAGAACATCAGACGAATCTGATGTAAATTTCACTCGTTAGAAATATGCATGTTGCACTGATGTGTTTTCCATTTTGGTATGTTTCTTAATAATAATATAATTCCACGACGGTTGAGATGTACGTGTGTAATTTTAACACTTTCCTTTTGAACTTAACAACTTCTCCTAACCAGTGTAAATGTAATGCAGGGACATGCAGAACCGATACATTTAACCATAATTATTTAGTCCACGATGATGGAAAATGTCCACAATTTTATTCACGACTATAAGCATATTACACCCTGTATAAACCACAATTTAAATGCATCTAAAACATCCACGTCCCATCTTTAAACTTATGCATAAATAGTGCCATCTTTCTGTTTCAAACCAGCCAGTGACACGTTTACATTGGGAACATCACATTTACCTTCCTCCTATAAGCTTCATTCGTTTAGAGGACAACGAAGTGGAGCTCATTCTTCTTAGAAAACAATAATGCAGTACTTTATCATCGCCGCATAAGAAGACGCTTTAGCATTACATCTTCCAGCCACCCCTTCAATATCCTGGGGCCTCTTTGTCATCTTTCCTTTTACCAGATTCTCTTTAAGGTTAGAAGGTTTTGTTTGCATGGAAAATAGTTTGCCTAGAGTATGAGAGCATTCATTACAATAAAAATTCCACCACCGGCAAAGACATTTACTTCACCAGCAAATCTCCTGAATCTTTGTGATCCATTCCAGAGAAGTTTCTCTCCATATATTTGCTACGAAACTCTTTAGAATCATCTCTATTAGAGCTCACCCCGAAAACAACAGCGGTTATTTCCTTGGCTTCACGTTCACAGGATTAAGGTACTAACCCTATTGAAACTGACTCTCTGACGCAAGCCGAATTCATACGGCATTTTGAGTTCGTATGTGAATATTGGACATCAAAAGATTAGGCCTAAGTCGAAGCAAGAAGGTGGAAAGAAATACATAATGAGCTAAATAATTTGTACTTTGCATAAGATAGGCCTATTATTAGGGTGATAATATCAAGGTATTTGAGATGGATTGGGTATGTAGCATGCATGATGGAAATGAGAATGTCACACAAAATTTGTTAGTCTCTAAGGCAAAAGAAGGAGATCGCTTGGAATATAAACGGAGGGATTTTAGAAGAATATTATTGCGAACGTAGCAGCACGTAAAATGACAACAGGGATAAGTGTGATCCCGTTACAGGCCCGGTGTGGCCCAGAGGGTGGGTAGTAGTATAGCTCTACTCTTCCATGACCGCGGCACTAGAAGGGGGTGAGTGGTCAGCAGCACGCCCCGGTCGCACTTTACCCCCGGGAAAGACCCGGTACCCATTTTACAGGAGGCTGGGTGGGCCACAAGGCCGGTCTGGACGGGCGGAAAATCTCGTCCCCACCGGGATTCGATCCCGGACCGTCCAGCCCGTTGTCAGTCGCTATACCGACTGAGCTACCGGACCCATAAAGTGACAAATGGATAGGATTAATTTTGAATCAGTATAGTGTCCAGTGACTTTTTTTGTAAACGCGGTATTAAGCACTCGGATGTTAAAAACGTAGAGGAATTACTGACCACCTGAAAGTATAACTTTTCGCGAATGACTGTGTCCCAAGAAATATGCCAGTTAGGTACTTGCTTGTTTAGACAGTGCTTAATTCGGACTATTTGGCCGAAAATAAATTTCGTCTAATTGCAGTAGTTTGGTGCGTCAGCACAGGGCGTTTGATTTTCGTGACTTTTGGAAACCTTCTGTAAAAATAATTTATTTATTCGAATGTTGAGGGTCAAACTCTTGACTTTTCTTGATTTAATTCTAGAGAGGAGCTTATGTTCTTAGGCATAATCTGAATCGTTATTACACTGCTGTGAAAACTCCATACCTCTCGACGCAGAATATATGTGAATACATACCTATCATCTGACGTTTGTTTCTCCTGGCGTGGCTGTTGCAGTAACATGACCAGCACCGGTCAGCTGTTTCGCTGTTGTCTCACGGAAATTCGTAAAGGAGATAATTTATACATAAGACTGGGTTTCCTAGTTAACGTTAACCCAATACAAGCATATTTGAATTTCCCACTGAGGTCAGAGTGGTGGAAATGTGTTTCAAACAGACTGTGGAAACTTTAGATAAGATGAAAACGATCGAAGCCACTGTCTGATGATGGCAGAGTCTCATAGAAGTTTCGGACGCAATTTACTAATAGGATACATGCTACTGGAGAGAGAAGTTGGGAGAGTACCCAAGAGATGAAAAGGAACTGCAGGAGGGTACATTACCTAATGCTAGACAGACTTGACGATAACATGACAACCATACTTTCTTGTCACGCCTTGGAAGCAAACAAGAGGGACGCCTGCTTTCTCCAGGGTGCAGATACATTAAATTGAGGACGCTTTGCCGGTTTGATCAATACGCGTGTTAATTATCACAGTCTGAGTACAGTGCCATTTTAATGTGATTAGAATTATAATTTTCATCCCGAAGGTGCACGAGTTTTATTATTCAACAAAATATTACACATTTGTGAAGTGTAGAGTGTGAATTGTGTAGGAAAATCCCAGGGCATGTTTTCAAAATTATCCTTCAATAACAATACCCCTCACGTAGGCCCACCTATTACTGCCTGTGACATCGCAGCTATATTCACCACATTGTAACGCTTTACACGTCCAATCCTAAACGTGATAGTGATCCTTTATTGTTGTAATTATTAGCTACTTGTAAGAAGATGCGTACATAGAGAAGACATCTCAAGGAGAACAATAACTCACGCAACGGCTAATATATTCTCAGGAGCGCTCAAAACACACTTCCCGAATTAATTGCACCCAACTGCCATGGGCACTGTATTAATTTACATGCGCTAGCCTATCTTAAAAGAAAACGTTATAAAAAATAAAATTATTTTGAGGGTTTTCGCAGCGATCTCACAGAGGATTCCGTTTGTGTGGGGAACGACGCCCCGCCAGTTGGTACCCGGATCCCAACTTTTGGAGGCCAGGCGGTGTGTTCATTTTCAAGGTTCGAAATGTCGAGGAAGAATTCTTGGATGTTTGGACCATTACCCAGTGACGCAGCATCGTATCTCGGAAGATGGGAATGCTCAATTAAGCTGTTTATTGTGGCAGTACAGTCTTTCACAAGTTCCGCACGATCTAAGGCCTAGGTCTGCCGATGCTCGTTTGCGGGTTCCAATGCCTCCAGGGCCATAGATATCTGTCTGTTGTGAATGTGTGCTTTCAGGTACAGGTCTCTGCAATTGGCCGATCCCTCGTCCAGAGCAGTCCTACCGAGTGTGGTCCACTAAGAATTGCAGGGTTATACATGAGTCTGTCCGTACGAAATTCTATTATCAAACACAAATTTGTAGTACAATTACTCATCGTTAGAGTGTAATTATTAAGTTTAATAACAGAAGGAATTTATTTTCGCATGAAATTAATGATCATTGTCACCCTGCTGACTTACAGCGATGTTATACCGGGGCAACTATTTGGCATGTTATTTATTTCGGATACATTTCGCTATTATCGACGTATCTACGCCTAGTTTTTCCAAGTAGTTCAGTTAACTTCTTTCTTCTTCATGTTCTGTACTTTTTAGTTCACCTTATGTAATCAAATCATCCTCGTGAATTGTAGTCGCTATGGCACATAAAAATTACACATGATTTATGAATAACCCAACCGACAGGCCTAAAATCCCACATAAGCCTGTCAAGTCATAGCGCAGATTTGACAGCCCGACGGTATGCATACTAATCACTAAGCACGATGGCATTCCCTTGCTTTCTTGTGAATGGGATCAGCACACAGTGAGCTATGCAAGAGCCGGAGAAACCGTGCGACTGGAGTTGAATCCGGAGATCAATATTCCTAACGAGAGATCTGCAGGATATAATAGTGACTTCTTCTACACGTGAAATTGAAAGTACGTACGACTCAGTTGGCAGTACTTTATCGTTGTTGATAAAATACACATGTGAATGTTCACTTCCGATTGCGTTTATTTTCGCGTGTTCTACGGCAAAAGGCAGCTGTCTTCACCTCCTTCAGGGACGACCGACCTTCCCCAGAACTCCATAATGATAAATGTGGAGTAACAAGAAATAAACACCGCTGCCATAGTCGTAATAATCAGTGTTCTGGCGAATTGAAGCAAGGCTACTGAACGCGCATAAATATTGCTCTCAAGGGCCCCCATTTGTGTTCAAGATCAACGCCATGTTTAGGGCATCGTCCACTCGAAACAGTAAATTAAGTGCCTTGCGTGCTGCTAGAGGCAGAGCATGAAATGAATTTAGAGTGTAGGTCAGATCACATGCGTAGGGAAGCGTAGTTGGCAAAAATTATGATTGGAATGCTCTTGTTATCAAATTGCGTAAGTTACATACAACTTAAACTGGAGTTTGTTCTTGTCTTCAAAACTGCTTATATAATTAAAAAAAATTGTGGCACAGAACAAGGTTTCAGGAAGGTTCACACACAAAACTCTTGTTGTAAAAGAACTGTATTATGATATTCATTCATTTATCGGAATGCAAAGAACTGTGTATGACCGTGCAATGTGATGTTCGTCGTGCCATCTGTTTTGTAATAGCGGGGTTGAATTTCTGCAGCAACAGATACAATATACGCAATAAATGGAAATAGAGCCAGTGTGATTCAATAATGCCATGTTGCTGTGGTCGTCTGACTGGGAAATTGGATTGAATGATCCCGTTTGGTCTTCGCGTCCATTTATGTAAAGATAAACTAGATTTTTTACATAGACTAACAAGCGCTAGACGTATTCAAAAGTATTTTGAGGGTTTATGTAGCGGAACATGGGTCTGATTCTGCAAATGAACCGGAAAATTTGTGTCCATTGTGTAATGATCTCCAATAGATGCATATGTACAGAGGGGAACTCTGATACGGACTTGACTGTGGTAAAGCGCAAATAATGTCCGAGATATATATGTATAACGAATTCGGTCTTCCCAGGGCTTGAAAAACTGGCAAAATAACACGTCTGGATGTTAAAGTGATAGTATATATATTAATAGACTTAGATTCATATAGTTTTTATTTGGCAGATCCTGTCCTCTCCTGCTGGCCACAGAAAGTGAGCTGAAGTATTCTTCATCGTCCAAAATCTGAAGATGATTTAGAAGCGATAAACCAATTGTGAAGCTTGAACAGAATAAGGGGTTTACATGTTGGTTTTCAAGCGTCTGCATGAAGCCCATTTAATATCTGAAAAATAAAAACCAACTAGACGCCACTTATTATTTTATTGTACTTCTTATAGGCTCGACATGTTTCGGACACTGCTATGCCCATCATCAGGAGCTCGCGACTATAATGTTGATTACAACATTGGTCATTTCGTTCTTGGTTTGTTGTAGGTTGGAGGTTGGGTGCAGTTAGGCTGGAGTAGTGTCTGGGCTGCAGGCTAAAGCTTTAGCCTGCAGCCCGGACACTACTCCAATATAACCGTAGCTAACCTCCAACCTGCAGCAAACCAAGAACGAAACGACGAATGTGGTAATCAACATTATAGTCGCGAGTTCCTGATGATGGGCATAGTAGTGGCCGAAACATGTTGAGCCTATAAGAAGTACAATAAAATAATAAGTGGCATCTAGTTGGTTTTTATTCTTCAGTTATCACAATGATGCACGGTCCAACAAACATCAAATCCATTTAATATGTTGTAGGCCTACCTGATTGTTATTTGCTGTTCGTATATCTTGACCTAAATACAAGCTTCCGCCACGATGTAAAAGAGATCTGCGTTCTGTTGCGATTTGACGCAGCGTAGATTGGTAGTTTATTACCGACGTTTCGGGACAAACTATCGGTACCATCTTCGAGGGTCAAACAGTTGACCCTTGAAGATGGGCCACTGCTTGACGCTTGACAATGGGACCAATAGGTTGTTCCTAAAATTCGGTAACAAATTATCAATCCACGCTGCGTAAAATCCCAGAAAAACGCAGATATCCTTTATTTAAATAATTAGGAAGAGTAAATGTCAGGCACAGAGTCTACTAAGTAGTACTCCGAATGTTCCAGGACCCATCTCAACCGTCGCCACAAATAATTATTAAGGGTAAAGAGATATAACAAACCTGTCATTATGCGTATGAATAATACTCACATGAGTACTGGAATATGGTCACTCCCGAAACGTTGTGTATAGAAGCGTGATAGAGAATGTAATGTTGGATATATTTCCTGTTCAACTACAATATATTACATACATACATACAATACAAATAAAAATAAAATTGTATCAAGTTGGTATTAAATTATGTAAATAACTGAGAAAATTGCCGAAGTCCCGCATCAAGTTGATATATAATTATCATTAGCAGCAGCAGGGTACAGCCATATGTCTTCCGGCTTCATTAAATTCATCCTGTTGCATTTATTAAATTAGTGCCTTGTATAGTTATCCGACTAATACAACAACATAAATGTTCTGACATTCATTTATTTGTTTTATACGGGACATAGACAATCTCGGCTATCATCAGGCCATAATAAAAGGTAAAGGTAAAGTTCGCCCTACAACAGGCCACGAAGGACCAGAGGTGGAGTAGATGTGCAGCTCTACTCTTTCTTTAACCTCGGCACTAGATGGAGTGGGTGGTCAACGCCACGCCCCGGCCGGTTTACCCCCGGAAAATACCTGGTATCCATTGTTTAGGAGGTTGGGTGGGCCCCAAGGTCAGTCTGGACGGGTGCGGGAAATCTCGTCCCCACTGGGATTCGATCCCCGGACCGTCCAGCCCGTAGCGATTCGCTATACCGACTGAGCTATCTCGACCCATATCAGGCGATAATTTTTTTTTTTCCTGTGGCGCTGCGGCCCAACGCGGGCCATGGCCTCCTCATTCTACAGGTTTCTGGATCACACACAACGACGCACCACATTCGGTAGGACTCCTCTGGACGAGTGATCAGCTCGTCGCAGAGACCTCTACCTGACAACACACAACACTTACAACAGACAAACATCCATGCCCCCAGTGGGATTCGAACCCACGATCTCAGCAGGCGAGCGGCCACAGATCTACGCCTTAGACCGCGCGGCTACTGGGACCGGCATCAGGCGATAACAGAAAACAGTAAAACATGAAAACTGATAAAACTAAGGACAAGACCAGGAAATTTAATTAATGTAATTTATTTATTATTTTACAGATTCACTGCATGTGTATGTCCGTAGACGGTTACGTAGGATTCTCCCGTTCATCGTACTTTCATTTATATATTTCGCCTATTGATACACTGCGACGTTTTAATATTTTATTGTTCTTGATATAAATATAATTATTTAAGGTTTCAATAATATGGCAAAGGGTAGGCGTTTTTCTCAGTTTTTTCAGTATTTACCTTTTCCTTTTTTCTGTAATATCGCGTAATGATGGCCGAAATATGTCGTGTGTATGAGATATCGACGAATGTCAAACCATTTGTGCTGTTGTATTGGTCGGACAACTAGAGAAGACATTAATATGCCATCTGGTTTTGTTCCATATTGTGTCGCTTAAAATATGGGAATGTACAGAACGTCACGCTAAATGCTTAATAACACTGTACAAACATACGTGAGGCGTGTCTGTCATACCACACTGCTGATGTAGAGAGGTGTGTTTGAACGTTCGCAAACAAGTAAATGAAATTGCGTACACCCATCCTGTTTAAAAAGATGAAGCGCATTAACCAGTCAAAACACTACAAAGGGAGGAGCCTATTTCAAAAGTTATCGATTGACCTTCCACCGGCACTGAGAAAAACAGCGGTGATGGATTTGAAATCCCCATGTACACAAGATCTAGTCTTGAGTCTTCTATATGTACGTTGGTCGACGTTAGATTAGTTTACAACGCTGTATATTTGCTGTATTTTTGGCACATATGAAGACTCTTCCAGGTACCTAAGTCATGTAGCGTCGAAGAGGTGCCTGGGTAATGTAGTCGGTACATCGACTCGCCGCGGGTTCGACGTTTCGGAGCTCTCAGCCGGGTGCGGTTAAAAGATGTTCTCTTATCCGCACCCATCCAGACCTGCCCTCGGACACACCTATACTCATGTAGAATGGTCGGGGCGTGGCGTTGACCATCCACCCCGATCTAGCGCTGGGGTTAAAGAAAGAGTACAGCTTGCAGTGATGTGCTACGGACAGACCTTAACATTATACTGCGTCGAATAGTGTGATTACTGGGTGGTGCTACGGCTCAGACGGTTATTGGCCGGCCTCTCACCGCAGAGGTTCGAGTTCGAACATAGGCCAGTCCTCGTGGGATTTGTGGTGGATTACTTTAATTTTGAGGCACAATATATTCTGTCCATATGCTCTTAACGCTAGTTGTAAAACTTAAATACTCTTTAAGATATCCCCTATTTTTGTGGCGGGTGGGGGGGGGGGGGGTGCCGATAATGTGTGTAATAAGTAGACGCAAAACAATTTTTCCGCATGTGGAATGACGGTTGACTACCGATCCCAGTACATTGTGTACATTAAAATGTAGTCTAAAAGCAGTTGTGATTGGCGGTCTGCTTTTCACATCGTTACCTACAAATCTGGGGGCGTAACGGATTTGGTCCATTTCCGGTTCTATCTGGGCATTGTCCGGAAAGAATGTGTAGAAGCACAAAGTGTCAGCTTTGGTAGTGTCTGCCTCCAGGCATCGAACCAGCTACCTAGCGAATGAAAACAAGACGACTTGTTACCGATTCGTTAGCCTGCTCAACTCAGACATTTCTACTTTAACCCTAAGGATGGGACCGATAGGCTATTCCTATACGTCGGTAAGGATTTACCACTACTAGCTGCGTAACAACCCAGAAAGGCGCAGATATCAGAGAAGCATTTGTTTGCCATCAACACCAATTTATTGGCACTGATGACAATTAGTCATATTAATAAGGCAACGTGTTTAAGCCGAAGCGGATTGCCTTCAGGCCACCTATATCATATAGAGTAAAAATATTACAATTGCATTAAGTTGTGTGTTAAAGGGATTAAGATCTCAGGCTTACAATTTATCTTGTACATGTTTCTTGTCATCCTGTTACTATTGACTCCTGTTAAAATTGATCTCTGTGAGTAAGCACTACTGACGACTATTATTACTGCTAATCTCTGTTAGTAGTAATAGAATGAGAAGCATCATATACTCTTACTTACTTACTAACTTACTTACGTACTTACTCCCTGGTGCAGAGTCCTTCTTGAGAAGCTAACTGGTTTGCAGCTAGTCAAGAAATTCCCCGCATTTCACGGAACCCGAAGGTTCATTACCACACTCACAAGCGTCCGCCACATGTCTCTATCCTGGGCCAGTCCAATCCAGTCCATATACTCACATCCCACCTCCTGGAGATCCATCCTAATATTATTCACCCATCTACGCCTAGGTCTCCCCAGTGGTCTCCTTCCCTCCGGTTTCCCTACCAAGACCCTATACACCCCCCTCTCCTCACCATACGCGCCACATGCCCAACCCATCTCATTCTTCTCAATTTTATCACCCGCACAATATTGGGTGAGCAGTACAAAACTCTATAAACTGTAATAATGAGATATCTGCCTGTTTAACACATATTTTAATGCAAATGTACCGTTGTAAGAATTTTGTTTTGTTGACCGTGCATCCTCGTATGATCCGTGTAAATAACCAACTTGACGCACAATTTTTCACGTATGTTTATTTCTGTTCTATACATGTTACGGGCAGCCATGTGCCCATCATTAGGAGAATTATTGTATGAATGCGACGCCGTTTGGTGTGCAGGTACCTGCATAACAAACGGTCATCTACACAGAGTGGCATAAACCAGATGTCGCATTGATACAATAATTCTCCTGATGATGGACACATGGCTGCCCGAAACATGTAGAGAATAGAAATAAACATACATGAAAAAGTGTACGTCAAGTTGGTTATTTACAAGGATCGCACCGTTGTTACTTTTCATAATACTCGATGGCTTGACGGTGACTAAAATTGGTTGATACATGTTGCCATATGAATATGACTGATTGACATGAATATAAATACAGTTATGTTGACAGTAAACAAGTGCTTCTTTGTTGTCTTACATAACGCAACGGAATGCACAACAATAAATTCAGACCCTTCTCTTTCTACCATAATCCATCACCACTGATACTGATATCTTATATGACACAGAAGGGATAACTATGGGAGTTTGAAATTTTTTTTTACTTCAATCTTATATTCAGCACCGAAGTATTGAACAAGACCGTTCACTGACAGCGAAAGCAATGTTTTGGATCTGATCATGTGTTTTCGTCTATTGGATTCAGAAATGAACTATTTTGAACTCGTGGTTGGAGTTTTTGTGCTTCCAAATCGATCTGTCCATCATCTGATGAAAATTGTACAAAGACTTCCCCTTCTGCTCCTTCCAAGTTTCTCTCTGAACTTTGAATCTTGATAATACAAGAACACAAAGTGAATTCAAGTGTAGTTCCTTACGATGTCATCCCTACATAATTGTGATTGAGACTTCGAATATGATACCGTCATTAGTAGTGGTTGGCGATACTGCAGTGGCGCATCTCCGCTAGCATCGCGCAGCATCTCAGCATTTACAGACGCCCGTTTATTTTGACGCCAAAATCTCTCGAGAAAAGAGTGCATATGTGGATGGAGATGGGGACTATTGTTTGACGTGTTGCTGTGTGTGGTTATGAAATATGGTATGTCAACGTCACGTAGGGACTTAGATTGAAGGTGTGTTCGATCAAAGTGATGAGAAGAATTTATGAACCACGGAACGAAGGGGTGCAGAATACCTGAGAAAACTGCATAATTAGGAGTTCTATAATTTTCACATAATTTTCAAAAAGTGATATTAGGGTAAACAAATCTAGGAACATGAGATGGATAGGACATAAGAAGTGCGTGAGAAGTTTTAGTCGGAAACCTAAATGCAGGAGGCTAGGCAGGCGACTTAGATTTATATTGGTCAGATGTTATAATGATTCGGAAACTAAGCCGACGAGCGTCGCCAGGTTCTTATATGATTCAGGCAAGCTCCCAAAGGCGGACACTTGTGAAAACCATAATGACTTTTCGAGCACTCTAAAGAGTTGTAAATTGCGTTTAACAGCTGAGCGATTGTTAGCGTTTGAAGATCAGTTCACTTTCACAAGTTAGTTACGTCATAGGAACACAGACACTGCGGGAAGTCTAATTATAATCGGCATGCCGAGGCGCTGCGCAGTAGCCAATTGCGAAATATTCAGTTACATTTATTTACACAGTGAGAAGTTCATGTGTAATAACATCGTATTGTGGACCACGCTGTGCCGTATGGGGCTTATTAAATTTTGTTGTGACGGAAAAGCGTAGATGGATGAAATAGTTATTCTTGTCTGGACATCCACGATGACATATTATATGAACGGAGAAGGACGATTGTGAGAACTATAAGCAACGTGTTTGTCTGGACAGATGGACTGGTCAGTCTTGTTTTTTTTTTTTTAGTGTTTTTTGGGGGAAAGAACTGAAGATGACAACTTCGTGTCCGCTTTGTACGACAGGCCATAACATCAGTCCTCTAAGCAATGCTAACTCTCCCACCAGGCACTTTGCCTTGAAAAAGAAATTTTAAATAGTCTGGTTACCTGTCTGTAGTACCAATCAAAAATGCAATAAGAACAAATTGCTGAAATTATAGTGTAGCGAAATTGCCAGGCGCCGTGTTCTGCAAGTTTAATGCAGTTTGTATCCGCTTTATTGTTGCTGTTATGTCACACAAAATATTAGGTCGACATCATTATTGAGAATGCTTTTTGTTTATACTGTACAGATAAAATGCTTCAGCCGTTACAAGAAGTTGCATTCGACAATAAGCTATAGGTCAATGAAACAAATGGGATTTGATGTATATTAGTATGTAAACTTTTAATTTAATTCAGAAGAATCAACGTGTTTAGAAAAACGGAAGCATAAATAGCCTACGGACAACTATCAAGCGAAAAAGTCTGCTAACGTGTAACTTCAGTAATGTCTGTCCTTCGTAAAGAAATGAAGTCAGCGAACAGACGCCTAACTACTTAATATGATAGGATATTGCAAAATTTGGCACAAGTAATTCAGTGCTTCAGGGTCATACTTTAAGCACCAAGAGCAAATTTCTGCAATTAAATTCGTAAAACAGCTCATCATTTATTCAATTATGGAATATACACACGAAGAATATTGCAACGTGCATGTGAAATCTCACTACATTATCCTGGTCGAAGTCGTCCAGACGCTAATGTGTTTCGGAGATAGAAGCAGCTGGTCCGTGGGGCATGAATTTTTTCTTTTTTATTTACGATACCACCTAGACTTTGGAGACTAACTAGGTATTTTATTCTCACCTCAATTGCTACGTTGTCTATTTGCTGTAGGCGTCGCCCAACGGTTCAGCCTGCTTTATTCTGGCTCCTCATTCGTGAGGTTTCTAAGTTACACACAACGACGCACCACAGTTGGTACGGTTTCCCTGGACGAGGGACCAGCTCGTCACAGAGACCTCTACCTGACAACACACACAACACTCACAACAGACAAACGTCCATGCCCCGGTGGGATTCGAACCCAGGATCCCAGCAGGCAAACGGCCGTAGACCTACGCCTTAGATCGCGCGGCCACTATGACCGGCCGTGGGGCATGAAGTTTACCAGCTACGGCACAGGTGAATGCACACCGATCAAGGACTGGACGGACACCAGTGAGTGAAGACGCCATAATTGCAGCTGTGAAAAGACAGACATATAGAAGCTCCCGCTATATCTCATATGAACCGTGAGTGTCCCAACCAAAGTTCCTCAAGTACTTCGTGACGTCAACTGGACCCATGCCACTACTCGCGGAACGCACATCTATTGCCAGTCGATCGTCCTGTTCATCTACGTTGCGTGCTGCAGGACGCCCATGGTTTGATCTTTGATAACCTGCGCCTTGTTACGGCGTTGCATATCTCGAGAACCAAGCGTCTCAGGACAAATATTCTACAGCATTTTCAGATTTATTTTTAACACTGATTCCCAATGCGGAAAGCTTATAAGAGAATTTATTTTCATTCTGTGTATTTAGACATAGGATTGTTATTTGAGTATGCGGGGTGCGCGGTGACCCATTTGGTTGAGACACTGCGCTGCAAGCCGGATGGTCGCGGGTTCGGTTCCCGATTGGGTTACTTAATCCTTCCAACAGCACTCTGCCCCTAGGGTCGTCTCAGCCTCTAACAGAAATGGGTATCTCCTGGGGGATAAAGGTGGCCGGTGCGTAGGGCTGAAACCTTGCCACCTTCATGTGCCAAGGGTCCATAAATTCTGGGAGCCTGAACCTTCCTGGAACCCTAAAGACCCGTCCAGACCTGTATAAAGACTGCTATACCTATTTTGAGTATGCACGAACACGTTAGAAGGACGATCGGGGTCAGGTAGATCTACAAGGGTGTGGTAATTTAGATGGACATGATGTATATTATTATAATTCCTACAGCTTTCAATTAAAGTTAAATGGACGCCCTATTAAATAGCTTCATTATCTATACTTTGAATACACTTAAATATATGATGTTGATCGCTACTGTGTTAAATAGCGTACATGCAACTTGATGTAACACCACGAAATATACCTGTGCAAGTATCGGATATTAATACAGCCTAGTCTACAGCTAACTAATGCAGTTATGACAGTGCAACAGCCATATTCACTTCCATACGTTACTACATTTTTCCACCCTCTGACTCGCGGGCCTTCGCTGAAGTGGGGTTTATTGTGAAGAGTGTGCACCATACTTTCTGCAGACTGACTAGACTGTACGTGTGTTTTGCTCTTACATTGTATTATATTTTTAATATTTATGTTTGTTGTTGTAATAAATAAGACGTGAATTTATTTTCAACGGTTCATTTTATCTCTTATTTAGTAATTTATAAATTAATGGGATCTAGTACAACTATCACAATGTCTGCGAAATTTTTTATCCTCAAAAGGGTTACGCATACTTCAAGGGCTGCCGATTCCTGTGGTCGCGAGGTCTAGGGCGTAGGTTTACGGACGCTTGCTTGCTGGGATTGCGGGTTCAAATCCCGCCGGAGCATGGATGTCTGTATCTTGTGAATGTTGTGCGTTGTCAGGTGTAGGTTTCGGAGAAAGGCCGATTCCTAGTCCAGAGGAGTCCTCCTGAGCGTGATGCGTCTGTTTGTGACCTCGAAACCTAAAACATGAGGCTGCCTAGGCCCGAGTTGGGCTGTTGCGCCAAATAAAATAAATATTACAAGAGTTGGGAAATTCTGCTCTAATACATATTGGAATTGTGTTCAAAATGGCTCAGTAATACAAGAGGAAACATCAGAAACTAATGAAGTTGAGACAAGTAAATAACACAGGTACGTTTGGGTACCATTCCCTTACTTCCCACAGAGTCATAAGACTTGTTCAGACGCGTGTCATAGCATAGCATGTGAATGTGATTTTCACAGGGAATAAAATAAGGGAGTTTAGTTTCTGACACCCTCGCACATAAGCATTGGAAGGCCAGTTTACTTGTTAATATTTTCATAATTCAAACACGTGTGGTAGGTAATTTAGAGAACACTGATGTAGAATTTACTGCTTTTTTTTTGGATTGTGAGGAGGGATGTAGTCAACGAGATTAGGGTTAAGTGAGAAAATAGAAAATTGTGTAAAGATAATAGGTTAAACTAGGATATAAAATCTTGTGTGAAATGTAGAGAAAACAAAGTATCCAAGTGTGTCTCGCAAATAAGAGGAACCAGGGGGTTGTGATCCGAGCCCCTATTTATTTAATAATTTTAATGAATGATAATTGAAATGTATTAATACAGAGGAAATTCATGTTCCATCAATGGGAGAGGTTGTTATCCTGGGTTTGTTATTTGCAGTCGTCTTGAGTGTGGCTTTGTTACAAGCTATGAATTACGAAAGAAGACTGACAATATCGAAAAATACTAGTATACAATGGAGCGTGGATATAATTTGACGAAATATAAAAGAATGGATTTTAAGAAACGAGGAACATGAAGAAACAGGGAAAGATGGATGACGAGTGGAGGAGAATAATGAAGTAGACAAATGTAACTACTTAGGAGTGAATAAGGACTAAGCATAAAGCGCTATTTCAAGCAAGAAGCTACGATGCACTAGGAGATATTGTTAAATATTTATCGTCAGTCCTTAATATGGACGTGAATATACTGGAAAGAATTTAAGAAATAGTGTGTGATCATAAATGAAGTTTAGATATGGCGACTAAATGAAACACGAAAAGAAACTGACACAGCGCACGGCCGATTATTTAAGAAACTGTCAGAGTTGCCGAAATTTTTAGCGAGTGGTATAGCGGAAATAGAACTTGGCAGGGACAAAAGGAAAGGAAAGGTTATGGGATTTAGAGAAAATTATTGGCAACCGAATGCGAATATGGATATTGAAGATCCTATGAGATAATATTCTAAATGGTAGAAAATCAATAAGAAAATTAAAGAGAAGCTGAACAGTACGGGCCTTACAGACGTACGGCAGGATCAACAGGAATGTTATTTTACCATAAGGAATAAGAAAATGAAGAATGGACGAAACCAGGTGCAAACACAGAACACGGTTTTAAAAATATCTAAAAGCAATTCATCCTTACTTTATATATATGTGTGTGTGTGTGTTTTTTTTTAATTATTTATTCTGCATGCTCCATTACTGTAAGTAATACTACATGCACTGTGATATCTTACATAATTACTTATCTAATTTTTCTTACATTTTCTATATACAGATTTGTCGGCTTAACTGTGAGTTATTATTTTTTTCTCTCTATAGTTTATCAAGAGATAGACTGTCCGTGAATTTTTTAAAGTTTTTACAATACTTGTTCATAAGTATATCTTTTCTCACGGGCCAGTTTTCTGACCCTAGCATTGCAGCTTTAAGTATGTCTCGTTCCTGCTCCACTAGTTCACAGTTAAATAGAATATGGTCTATTGTTTGTTCTCCTCTTTTGCAGGAGCACATTGGGTTGTCCTTAATTTTAAATCTGTACAAATATGCCTTAATATTTCCGTGTCCTGTTACCATCGTTGTAAAATTTGGAGTCACATTAATTTTTAATTTTAATCTGTCTGCTATTTTGGGAAAAAATAATTTTGTAAATGCGCCCTTTGTTGTGTTGTCCCATTCACCTTGCCACTTTATTACACTATTATCATGTAATTCTCTCCTCACTGTGTGTGCGTGTGTGTGCGTGCGGGTGCGTGTGTGTGCGTGCGGGTGCGTTCGTGTGCATGTGCCGGTGTGTGTGTGTGTGTGTGCGTGTGCCGGTGTGTGTGCGCGCATGTGTGTGTGTGTGCATGCGCACATGCAGCATATGTTTCAACTTATTCAGTAGCAGTTTACATGTATAATTAAAATTAAAATATTAAAATCTGAAATTAATATATCATTAACATATACTATACATAAGAAACAACAATCCACAATATGCATATTCCATGCACATTCTTAACCACAAAACCAATTTGGAGCCATTCAAGATATTATGGGTCCAATAAAGACTGCACAAATAGGAACTGCTAGGAATGCTAGTATATACAAACGTATCAGCAACAAAATGCGTTAACTGAAGAATAAACTCTAGGTGAATTAAAACCACTATAAATATTGTGACAGTCCAATCCAACACACAATGTATAAGCCAATTAGCGATCCACACTATATGTTTATATATTTACTCAGTACAGCATATTCATTCATAACCAGAACACAAGGTATCTGAAACGAGGTATGTATTACAAAATATACCTGCCATAAATCTTTCATGTTGAGTACTAACAGGTCTAATTAGAATTCATTATTCGTATTCACAGTTTCTGGGACTATTTCATTTGAAGAAAGGTTAAACACAGATGTTTGGACACAACAAATTATATCAGTGTCTACTTAATATAATTTTATATTGTAGACACCAATTTTATATTGTAGACACCTCTGTGGTCTAGTGGTCAGAGTTTCTGGCTACAGATACAGAGGTCCCGGGTTCGATCCCCGGCGCTACCAGACTTTCTGAGTAGTAGTGGGTCTGGAACGGGGTCCACTCAGCCTCGTGAG
>Ga0123357_10002249_pt1 | contig 21369 bp, 24 predicted proteins | sample TergutEmb28metaG_FD_89873 | JGI IMG/M metagenome (GOLD analysis project Ga0123357, IMG submission 89873) | Embiratermes neotenicus P4 segment gut microbial communities from Petit-Saut dam, French Guiana - Emb289 P4 | ecosystem: Host-associated > Arthropoda: Insects > Digestive system > Gut ... | reverse complement strand
CCGTATCGCAGGACCGAGGCGTACTGTACGTACGCCGCAGGTCCGAGAAACGCCGTACGTCCTTTGCAGCAAAGGGATCGGCTCGTCTGAGTGGAGTCGTCATGAATTATCCGGGCTAGTGCCGCCCGGCACAAGTTCAACGGGATTTGAGAGACCACAGGCCTTTGTGCTGGAAAAGGCGGCACGAGGAGAAGCCGCGGGAGCGGCTTCGGGGGACGGGGGGCGGAGCCCCCAAGAAAGGAGAGTGCCGTTCGGGCGCTGCGAAGCAGCGCATTGGGCAGAAGTTCGGCGAATCCTGCCGAACTTCTGCCGAACGGCACTAGTTGCAGAGGCGCGAAACCACGACGACGTTCTGCCCCGTTGCCTGCGAGATCCCCGTGGACAGAACGATGATCTTCCCGTCCTTTTGCACCCGCGGCGCGGCGGACCCGGATGCCGACGATAGGCTTGCCGGCGGTGAAAAAGTCGCGTTCCCGTTCTTACCAAACGTGGTGTCGGGTTCCCCTGAAGTCGTAAGACGCAAAACGGACTCGAGTGCGTTGGAACCAGCCATGGCTGCAAGGAGACGACTTTGATTATCAAGGGAAATGGACAGATCCACCGTACCGCTTATCATTGACAAGTCGCTGGTATCGGCGGCTCCGTTTTCGTCGAAGGTATTGATATAATAATAGGAGCTTGTGCCAATGCTGGAGGTGGAATCATAACGACTGGTCGAGATGATTCGACCGTCCGCAAGCAACACCGGCGCTGTCGCGCCGATGGTGACGCCGGGTTTCGAGATTAACGTCTGTCCGTTCCCGTTAGTCCCAAAGACGTGTCCGGGGCGCCAGTGACTCCATCGAGCTGCAAGATGCCGTAACCCACGGACGGGCCAATGGCCCATCCCCCTCCCAACACGATCTTCCCGTTCGGGCGCACGACCATGCCAGGGATGGCTGATTTGTCGGCGTCCGTGAAACTCACGCTCGTGATACCGCCTGTACCGAAGGTTGTGTCGAGATCTCCAGCATTCGTGAGTTTCGCAACATGAATCGTTTGCAAACTTTGCCAATCATTGGATGCAAGGATGACGCTGCCGTCCGGTGCAAGCGCTCCGGCCGCAGCCTGATGACTGTCGCCGTTCGGAAGGGAAATCAAGCCGCCAGCCGATCCGTTGGCAGCGACGATGCTGTACGCTGCCACCCCATCACCAACCCCCGCGCCTCCAACGATCATGCGTCCATCCGAAAGAAGGACCATGGCGCCGGAAGCCAATCCATCCAACGAGGCAATGCCACTCGTGCCGTAGGTCGTATCGAGGATACGACAGCGTTGATGGGGATTGAGTCTTGCCCAAATACATCGATGAGCCGGCCGCCTGTCGCAAATGTCGTATCAAGGCTGCCCGGAGCGCACGTGGCACTCCTGGTGTTCGACTCGGAGCCAGCGTCGCCCGACTCGATATCCTGACTCGGTTCAGCGAGGTCGAATCCGGTGCATCCGACGATAAGCAATGCGACAAGAGCGATCCCTCGGGCATGACGACTCATGCAAACCTCCCTCATGACGCGGACGTGCATCATCAAAGATACCATATATCGCAGGATTCGGTATAAAGCGTGCGGCATCTTTCCGCGCGCGGCGGGCTCTCTCTCCCGGAGCTCCCGGAGCGTCGGTCCTCTCGTTCCGTCGTTTTCCGGGGCGCGTGCTTGCGGCCTCGTTGCAATCCGGAATCGGTTCTTACTAAGGTCGCGAGAACCAGAAAGAAGGAGATGATTCATGAAACTGCACGGGTCGAAGACGCACCAGAATCTCAAGGACGCATTCGCGGGCGAGTCGCAGGCGAACCGTCGCTACCTCTACTTCGCGCAGCTCGCGGACATCGAGGGATTGCCCGAGATCGCCGGCAACTTCAAGGAGACGGCAGACGGTGAGACGGGACACGCGCACGGGCACTTGAAGTACCTCGCGCAGGTGGGCGATCCGGCGACTGGCCTGCCGATTGGTAGCTCGGAGAAGAACCTCAAGGCTGCCATCGCCGGCGAGACGCACGAGTACGAGACCATGTATCCGGGCATGGCGAAGACGGCGCGCGAAGAGGGCTTCGACGACATCGCGGAGTGGTTCGAGACTCTCGCGAAGGCGGAGAAGAGCCACGCGGGTCGCTTCCAGAAGATGCTCGACTCGCTCAAGTAAATTTCGTCGCTCAAAGTCGTTGCACGCAAGAAGTAGGGGCGCAGCATGCTGCGCCCCTACGCTGAAGGATCGAGCACGATGGCCAGGATCGACCCCAAGCCGCTCATACCGCCGGAGACCAACCCAAACTCGGCGCGCTACTGGGACGAGAAAGATCTCGAAGGCGAGCTTCGTCGTGCCTTCGAGATCTGCCATTCCTGTCGCATGTGCGTGAACTTCTGCGGCAGTTTCCCTGATTTGTTTGCGCGGGTCGATCGGGATATCGACGAGCGCAGTGCACACGGCGCCGAGCTCCTCGATGCCAGCGATTTCAAGAGCGTGACGGAGCTCTGTTGGCAGTGCAAGCTTTGTTATGTCGAATGCCCGTACACGCCGGACCAGGGACACGCGTGGCTCCTCGACGTTCCGCGGCTGCTCCTGCGTGAGAAAGCGCAGCGCGCAAAGCGAAACGGCATCACGGTGCAAGACCGCGCGCTCGGCGAGCCCGGAAAGCTTGGCGCGCTCATGAGCGGCGCGCTCTCGCCCGTATCGAATTTGGTGCAAACGAGCCGGCTGCTTCGCAAGGTCAACGAAAAATTGCTCGGCGTCTCCGCCGAGTTTCTCACGCCAACGTTTGCCGCCGAGCCTTTCGCTGCCTGGATGAAACACCACGTGCCGCTCGAGGGTGCGGGTTCTGCCGGATCGGTCGCCATCTTCGCCACGTGCCTTGGCGACTACAACTTCCCCCGCATTGCCGCGGCCACCGTGCGCGTGCTCGAGAAAAATGGTTTCTCTGTCGTTCGCCCCGCACAAGAGTGTTGTGGAATGCCGAATCTCGATGGCGGCGATATCGATGCAGCACGCGACAAGGCTCGATACAACGTCGCGCAGCTACTGCCTCTCGTGGAAAAAGGCATGTTCGTCGTCGTGCCCGGCCCAACGTGCTCTTACATGATCAAAAAAGAATGGCCCGAGTTGCTCGGTACCTCGGAAGCGAAGAAGGTTGCCGTGAATACCTTCGAATCGATGGAATTCATGGAGCGACTCCGGCGCGAAAAGAAGCTCGTACGCGACTTCAAGAAGGGTTTTGGCAAGATTGCCTATCATGCGGCTTGCCATCTCCGTGCGCAGAAGATTGGCATTCCGGGCGCACGCATTCTCGGGCTACTGCCAGATACGGAAGTCGAAATTGTCGAGAAATGCTCGGCAGTGGACGGCACGTGGGGGATGAAGGCGCAGCACTACGAGATGGGCCGCAAATACGCGCAGAAGCTCGCGCGCGGAGTCGGGAACGTCGAGCCGGAGCTCGTCGTCACCGATTGCGCGCTGTCCGGTCGCCGGATCGAACAAGAGAACAAGCTCGTTCCTCTCCACCCCATGGAGGCATTGGCCGAAGGCTACGGTCTGTCGCTCGATATCAAAGGAGGAGCGTCATCATGAAGCCCGTCACGCGTGGGGAGGTGCTCGGGCTCGCCGAGTACGAACAGATTCGGGACCCTTTTCGTGCGCGCGTGATCGAAGAAAAGAAACGGCGGCGAGTTGCGCTCGGACCGCATGCAACGTGCATCTTCGAGAATCGCGACACCGTCCTTCTTCAAATCCAAGAGATGCTTCGGACCGAGCGCATTAGCCGCGAATCGGCCATTATGCACGAGATCGACACGTACAACGAGCTCATCCCGAATGATCACGAGATCTCCGCAACGATTATGATCGAGCTCGATGACAAGACCGAGCGCGAACGCTTCTTGGTGGAAGCCAAGGGGCTTGACCGCTGCTTCGCTCTTGTCGTGGATGGCCACAAATGCCGCGGCAAGCACGATGAGGTTCGCGAGAACCCAGATCGCACGACCGCCGTTCACTACGTGAAGTTCCAGCTCGTCCCGGAGGCCGAGCAGGCGCTCCGCGCCGTGCTCGCGAAGGTGCGCAGTGCGTCCGACGTCCGTGTATCGCTCGTGGCCGAGCACCCGCGTTACACCGCCAAGACCGATCTGCCATCCGTCCTCGTGCGCGAGCTCGCCGAAGATTTTTTGTGATAGCAAGCCGCGGATGGTGATCTACGAGCGTCCCGTCCGCATGGAAGACATCGACGCCGCGGGCATCGTCTTCTTCCCGCGCTTCTTCGTCTACGCCTTTGAGGCAATGGAGCATTTCGTCAACGACGTACCTGGCCGGCACCTCGAGCTCTTCACGAAGGAGCGCATCGGATTTCCGGTGGTTCGCGCCGCATGCGACTACCGGGTGCCGCTGCGGTATGGGGACGTGATTCGCATGGCGATCTCGGTGACCAAGATCGGCACGACGTCATGCTCATTTCGTTACGACATCACGCGCGTGCCGGATGGCGCCGACGTTGCCACGGTCGAGCACGTCGTCGTTGCGACCGATCTCAAGACGCTCACGAAGATCCCACTTCCGGACGACATTCGGTCGCTGCTCGGCGCGCACCTGATCACGTAGTTGGCGCCGGGGTGGGCATGGTGACTGCACCCCCTCGGCGACCATGCGAGTGAAGACGGCGGCAAGTCGGTATGGATGGATGGTGTTCCTGACGCTCTTTGTGCCGCTCGCGATCACAGCGTGCTCGGCGGCTTCGCCGTCCGACGAAGCGCAGAGCACGTCGGGGACGGACGATGGAGTCAACCAACCAGGCCTCACCCTCGCCATGTGCGGCACGGTCACGGCGTGGACGGCGCCGGATGCGTCGCATGATGGATCGCTCGGAATTGACGGACGAACCTGGGTCGTGTTGAGCACGGCAACGCTCGCGTCCACCGAGCTCCTGGTCGAAAACAATCCGGTGTGCATCGACGCGACGTTCGATGCGAGCGACCACATGGACTCATGCACGGTGATGCTGCACTTCCCGTGACCGCTTTCGATTTGACGCGATCTCATCGTTGGGGCCTGCGCTGCGGTCCTCAAAGCCATATCAGGCTATTCCGGTCCGCTGCTCGGCCCCGCCTCGACCTCGCGTCAACTTGAAAGCGGTCTAGGACTCTGCGGTGGTCGCGGGTTCCGGCGGGAGTGGCGTTTCGATAAAAAGATCGAGCGGATCTTTGCCGCTCGCCTTGATGTCGCGCACGCGTTTGACGATCACGAGGCCGAAGAGGAAGAGCGCAACGCATGCCCACTGCGCTGGTGTGAGTCCGCCGTAGCGCGGATCGGCCTGATCGATGTCGCGCACCCGGAGGAAGTCCATCGCGAAGCGCACGGGTGCATAGGCGAGCGATGTCACTGCGACGTACGTGCCGGCCGTGAGCTTGCGCCGCCATGTGAGCGCGATGAGTCCTGCGAGCACGATCGTGAACATGAGTTCGAGAAGGCCGAGGTCGAATTGAGGAGCGTTCCCCCAACGAAGTTCGATGGCGTCTTTGCCAATGGTGAGGAGCTTCGTGACGCGGTTTGGGTGACCGTACGCGACCGCGAGGAGCGTATCCGGAGGCGCGTGCGCGCCGGGATGATCGTGTACGACGGCGCAACCGCTTCGTCCGAAGATCCATGCAACGGGAAACACGGAGAGAATGAGATCCGCGAGCGGCAAGATGGGCATCGTCACGCTGCGGCGGCGAAAGCGTGGAAGCGCGAAAGTCGACTTTCGAGCTGTGGGCACGATCTCGAAATATTTCCAGAGCACGATGCCGATGAACGCGCCGATGAAGCCGCCGAACGACGAGAGACCCTCCCACAGGAGAATGAGCGACCACGGCCGTCTGAGGAGCTCGTCGGGGTGATAAAAAATTTCGTCGAGCATGTGGCCGCCCAAAAATCCGCCAACGAGCATCCACGTGATGAACGAATTGAGCTTGTCGAGATCGAGCCCGCGCTGACGCGCGCGCCGCGTCGCGAGATAAGTGCCGATGATGACGCCCAGAGCGACGAGCAGGCCGAACGGGTGGAGAGTGATCGGACCGAGCGCGAAATCCGGCACGTGAATGTAAGGGATCATCGAGGCCGGCTTTTCTTAGCAGCATTCAGCGGTGGACGCGGACCTTGGGTTTTGCGCCGCAGAGCGCGAGCTGCCCGCACGCGGCCGCGACGTCGTCGCCGCGCCGCCTGCGGATGAAGCACGAATACCCGGCGTCGCAGAGCACGCGCTGGAACGCGAGCACGCCTTCGAGCGCCGGCGGACCGAGCGCGGATGCTGCAATTGGATTCATGGGGATCAGATTGACTTTCACGGGCAGCTCGCGAAGGAGCCTCGCGAGCTTGTTGGCTTCCTCGGCCGTGTCGTTCTTGCCGGCCACGAGCGTGTATTCGATCGTGATGCGGCGGCGGCGCGGCAGCGGGTAGTCCCGCAAGCCTTTCATGAGCTCGGCGAGCGGGTACTTCTTGTTGATGGGCATCAGGCGCGAACGCGTCTCGTCGTCGGCCGCGTGCAGCGAGATCGCCAGACCGATCTGCCCGCCGAAGTCTTTCCCGAGCCGCGCAATCTCCGGCACGAGGCCGCTCGTCGAGATCGTGACCTTGCGGGTCGACAAGCCGATGCCGTCCGGATGCGTGAGAAGGCGCAGCGCGCGCGCCGTCGCGTCGTAGTTGTGCAGCGGCTCGCCCATGCCCATCAGCACGACGTTGCCGAGGCGCTCGCCCGGATCGAGCCGCGAGCGGCCGACGAGCACCTGCGAGACGATCTCGTCCGTGCGCATGTGTCGTTTGAGACCGGCGACGCCGCTCGCGCAGAACGCGCATCCCATCGCACAACCGACTTGCGTACTAATGCATTGAGTGACGGGGATCAGCGCGCTCGCCTCGTCTTCGGGCGCTTGCTCTTCGTCGTCGACTGCCGCGGCCGCATCCGCATCACCTGCGTTGTCGTTCGCGTCATTGGCGAGCGCCACCGGCGAAGGCAACTCCGCGCTTTTCGCGCGAGGGATGAGCACGGTCTCGACGTTTGCACCGTCACCGAGCGAGACGAGGAGCTTTCGCGTGTTGTCGGCCGCGCGCTGCTCTCTCGCGATGGTCGCGACGCTGCCGAGTCCTTCCTCGACGAGCCGCGCACGAAGTGCCGCTGGCACGTCGGTCATCTCGAGAGGATCGACGACGCCGCGCGCGTGGATCCAGCGGAAGATCTGCTTGCCGTGGAAGCTCCGTCCGCCGAGGCGCGTAGCCTCCGCGGCCCATTGCTCGGGCAAGCGGGCAATAAGCTCGAGACCGCTTTCGATTTGACGCGATTTCATCGTTGGCGGCTGCGGTACGAAATGGTCGGGGCGAGAGGATTTGAACCTCCGACTCCCTGGTCCCGAACCAGGTGCGCTACCAGGCTGCGCTACGCCCCGAATACGGCTGCACGAATCTCGCGTGAGGGTCGTGCGGCAGGGAGCGCTTTATGCGTCCATCCGTGCCGTCTCGTCAACGCCTTTTTCCAGCGCAACTGAGTTGCGCTGGAAACTGCCGCGCGCCGCAAATCGGATGCAACGGGCGCGGTTGGCCCCAACTGACACTGTCGGGAAACCTGCGTACGTCTAGGAAGACTATCCAATCATGCAGGATTTTTCAACTTCTTGTGGGACTTTTCGAGCTTGCAGGGGTGATCTGGGGCTGGGTGGCGCGTGTCGATCAAGGTACACTCGTCGAATGATCGCCGAGGCCACTGAGCTCCAATTGCCTGCTGTCAAAATCCTCATCGTGGACGACGAGCGTGCGATCTGCGACTACATGCAGACGTTGCTCGAACGCGACGGATACGCCGTCAAAACGCTGAGTGACGCAACTACCATTGACGAGGAAGTCAAAGGCGGTGGGTATCACTTGATTATTCTCGATCTCATGATGCCGAAGCTCGATGGCATCGAGGCGCTCAAGCGCATTCGCAAGATCGACACCGACGTCGCCGTGGTCATCTTTACGGGTTATCCAAACCTCGAGACGGCCGTTGCGTCCATGAAGCTCGACGCGGTGGACTACATCAAAAAACCGTTCAACGTGGATGAGTTCCGCGAAGTGCTCGATCGCGTCATGCGCAAAAAAGGCCTCGCGCGAACGCCCGAAGAGAGACTCCACAAGGTCATTGGCGATACCATCCGAAATCTCCGGAAGGATAAGGATTTGACCTTGAAGCAGATGTCTCGGCGCACGAGCCTGAGCGTCTCGCTCCTCTCCCAGATCGAGCGTGCGGAGTCGAGCGCATCGATCTCATCGCTCTATAAGATCGCGACGGCGCTCGACGCACGCATCAAAGACCTCTTCGGTGAGTACTGAAGCGCGCGAGGGCGAATCGTGAGAGCGCGCTTGCCACGCGGAGGACAATGCATATACTGCGCGCCCTCCTGCCGGAGTAGCTCAGTTGGTTAGAGCGGGCGTTTCATACGCGCTAGGTCGGGGGTTCGACTCCCTCCTCCGGCACTGGAATCATTGGGCTTTTGGGGGTTGGCAAGGCACTTGGCCCAATGGTTGGCCCAATTCGCTCGTTAGGCTTGACGAGTTGGGTCGGCAGCGGACCGAACGGCGCGCCGAGGTCGCCTTGCAGATCTTCGGCAAGCTTCACGTACCCCATCGTGGTTTGCACGTGGTCGTGGCCTGCTCGGCGCATCATCTTCGTGACGTCGACACCCGCGAGGGCCAGCCACGTGATACCGCTGTCGCGACACGAGCGGAAGTTGCTCTGCACGTGCGTTCGCGTGGAGATATGAAGCTCGGCGCGCTCGACTTCGGCGACGAGCAGATGCTTTCGCCAGAGTTCGGCAAGATGATCCTCACCAAAGGCGGAAAGTACAGGAACCACGAGATCGGTCGGATTCTTCTTTTTGCATATGTGCTCGAGTAACGGAGCAAGGGACGGCTCGATCGGGACGCGGCGAACGCCATTCCTTGTCTTGGGTGGCTTGATCCGCTCCTCCGCGTAGTCCCATGCCTTCGTTACGTGGATGTTCCGAGCGTCAAGATCGACGTCTCCAACAGTCAGCACGCGGAGTTCTCCGGGGCGCAAGTACGTGTACAGCGCCAACGCGTAGATCTCCCGCCACTCGCGCTCGATGATGCTGCACGACAGCAGTTTCGCGGCTTCCTTGGGGTAGAGGAACGTCTTCCGGCGAACCTGTCGTGATTCGCGATCGCCAGGCGGCTCGACACCGACACACGGATTTAGCCTGCCCTCAAGCACGCGTAGCTCTCGCCGCTTGGACGACACAGCGGTCTTGAAAGAACTCGTGAGGCAAGACCAGACATTTATGGCCGTCTTGCCGGAGATGGCGCGCCCCTTCTTTCCTTCGCTCCGACCGAGTCGCTTCCACGCTTCGATGGCACGATCGAGCTCGTCGCGCACATCCTCGACGTCGTCGCGCGTGACGGCCAGCATCGGCAGCGCGCCAAACGTTGTCATGCCGCCGCGCACCTTCGTCTGACTGATCCACTTGCGCCAGCGATCGCGCTTCTTGTCGGCGTCAGTTTGACCGAGTTCCTTTGCATATGCGTGGTAACGGTCGTACCAGGTGTCGGCGCTTTCGCCCGTCGACGTGTCGATCGGCGCCTCCTTTTTAGCCATGTGTGCCCGCTTCTCCGCCAGGAGCTCGCCGGCCTCGTCCTCGCGCTCTTGCCTCGCGGTGACGTAGAGTTCGGCGCGCTCGCGTGCCGTCTTTCCACCCGCGGGCGTGCTGTACTTGTCGGGCACGTCGATCCATTTGCGTGAGCCGTCGCCGAGGCGGATGCGACCACGGAAATAGGTCGTTCCGTTGGCACGCTTGCACGACTCGACGCTGCCGGTGCGAGGCGGGCCACTCATCTTAGCTCGTGTTTCGCAGGGGTCAGCGCATCGAGGCCGAACCGCATGCCATATTCAATCCGAACGAGGGTTTGCACGAAGAAGGTAATCGACACGTTGTTATTGTCGCATATCCGATGCAGCACGTTCATCTCCTTGTCAGGTGCTTCACCGGTGGTCGTCCTCGGCCCCGCGTCGGACTCTCCGGCACGCTCCAGAGGTCGCGAGGTTCGCAACCAAGCTTGCGAGCAATATTCACGAGCGTCCGGACCGTGAAGTTCTGTCGCCCCTGTTCCATCCGCTGAACATTCTGGAGTGCGATGCCGAGCACTTCAGCGAACCGAGCTTGCGACCATCCTTTCGCCGTGCGCAACTCGGCGATCTTCCGCCCGATGCCGTGGATGACCTGGCTGACATTCGGTGTGGCCACGTCTGACGTGGTTCGCGCGTCCGGTGACCAATGAAAAACATCCTATGTGATGTACATCGTGTATGTTATGGGCCGTGTGAAGGAGGACGATGATGCAACAGCCGCCGCCTGGCAGTTCTGGAGAATATGGATCACCGCCGCAGCAGGGACATGGGGCAGGCTATCCGCCGCCCAGCCCCAAGAAGAAAGGGATGAGCACCGGGATGATCGTGCTCGTCGTCTTTGGCTGCCTCTTTGGCGGCTGCGTGATGTGCAGCGTTGTCAGATCAGCAAACAAGAAGGGCTCAACGCCTCCTACTGCTACTGCCGAGTCGGCGAAGACTGACTCCTCTGCCGAGTCCGCAGAGCTCCCCGCACAGCAGAAAGCGGCCGGGGAGGCAAAGGCTGTAAACGAGAGGGAGACCGTCGTCGTCAGCAGCTCGCAACTTTTCAACGACTATCATTCGAACGAAGTCGCAGCAGACAATAAGTACAAGGGAAAACAACTCCTCGTCACTGGCACGGTGGCCAGCATCGACAAGGGGCCGTTCGGCGGTCTCATTCTGCGGCTCGCGACTTCCAACCAGTTCATGTCGACCATGTGCAAGATGAATGACTCCGAGAATGCGACGATGGCGCAACTGCAGAAGGGCAAACAAGTTCGCGTGCTTTGCGAAAGCGCGGGGATGATGATCGGAACCCCGTCTCTGAGCGACTGCGTATTTAAGTGACCATCGATCCAAGCATGGTGAATCCATTGAAGTTGTGACGCCCACGCCGACATCAAGAACGTTCTCGAAGGTGTGCAGCACCTCGCCGAAGGGTCGACGTGACTCAGCTCATTCAAACGCTCCCAAAATCTCATGGATGCCCTCGCGCCACGCGTCGAACTCGCGGATCAAAACTTCCTGCACCTCGCGTTCGCTCGCCACGTTGAGGAGCTGAGGAGAGACGCGCGGGACGAACTTCTCAATCTCCGAATTGAGGAATATCCCCAATTCGACGCCGGCCTTGATCACTTCGTCGCGCGCGATCGTGATTTCCTCTTCGAGCTCATAATCACGCTTCGATCTCTTGAGTGCGAGCTCGGCTTGAGCGACCTTCACCCGCAGGAGCGCATCGTGCGGATTGAACGGTGCTCGATCCTCATCGACCTCGTCGCTCTCTGCGGCCCGCGAAGGGCAAGCCAGGGGGCGCCCTCCCCCGCGAGCCTGCATCATGCGATAGTCAGCCGATGCCGCCCAGCGATCTCGACACGTCTCGAGATCGAAGATTGGCTTGCCACGCTCGACACCGATCGGACTGAGCTCGCACCGATTGATCGCCGCTTGGATCGACTTGGGATAAGCGCCGAGCTCACGAGCCAGCGCGGTGATTCCACGAATCGTTGTCGTCATTTATTCAACTCCAAAACAAACACCCTACAAAAAACACAGCCAGTGATCCGATTCCGGGGGTCGTAAGTGCCCCGCAGTCCACGTCGATTAGGGAGGACCCGAAAGGGGGGCGTGGGAAAGCCAGGAAGGGAGGGCTTCCGCACCCCACTTGACGGCAATCCGCCCGGCTTCATCCAAAACCGGTTGGTACCGTTGGTACTTTGGAACCACGCGCACTTCAGCCCTGTTTTTGAAGCGCCGTAGGTTCCAACCTCGTAGTGCCACTCCCCGTGGTTCCATCCCGGGCATGGACACCCACCCACGCAATGAACCGAGAAGCAGCAAGCCAGCGGAGTGAGGCAGATAGAACTTTTGGAACCGTACGGAAAAGATTGGAACCAAGAAAATACAATAATAATAGTAATATAATTACTTGGTTCCAATGGTTCCAACGGTTCCATTCGTTTTGAATAAGCCAGGGGCGAGCCTTCATTCGTCGCCTCCTTCCGACGTCCCGAGCACCTTCTTCAAGTCGAAGACATAGGCGTTGCGCTTGCCCTGAATATCGGGCGTATTGAGACTCACCTTCTTCTGAAATCCGCTGCTGCCCTTGAGCAACCATCCTTCTGCGGCGAGTATCTTTGCGGCCGTTGCAGGTGAATCGACGATGCCCGCCACGAAATCCTTCTTGAAGACCTCCGTGGGCACCCACGCCTGATCGGGTGCCGCCGTGGGCTCGAGCCCGCTCCCGTGTTTTCCGTCGGGGTAGTGCAGCCATCCCAGGCGATTGGTGGCCGGCTTCGACACCGGGCCTGTCGACGGATCAAATCGCGTTGAGGCGTGCGCCTCGAAAACGCCCCGCACGTGCTCGAAGAGCCGCCGTGCGTCCGCACTCCCGGCGCCCTCACGACGTTCAAGCCACGCGTAGAAGCAAGCCAGCACTGCGCGCGTGGCCTCGCCCTTCGACCATCCGGTGATACCCGCCTCCGTCGCGAGCTCGCTTGCGGACGCGCACAACGCGAACCGGTGCACCACGCGGTGCACCTCTCCCGATGGCGCATCTCCCAGGTGTTCGGCAATGGACGAAGCGAACTCTTCCCCCTCGGTCTTTAGCCGTTCCGCGAGCTTCGTGCGTCCGATGCTGGTCAGGTGTGCGAGCCACGGCGGCCAGGCATGCCCGTAGTTCGCTCGAGCGGCTCGCATGATCGACTGAGAGAAGGTCCGTCCATCCGGCTCGCCATGAAGCGCTTCGAACATGCCGTGCTTCCCCGTGTCAGCCGGGATGCTTGCGAGACGCGCTTCCTGCCCTGCTCGAGCGACCTTCCCATCTTCTTCGATCGCTGCCGCTACGTCCTTCTCACCGGTCGACAGCATAAGGAGTGACCACCGCGAGCTTCCGCGGGCCTTCCCGTCCGCGGTGAGGCGCGCGCGCTCAACTCCGTTGCACAAGGTGTAGACCACTTCCCCGACGTCGCGAGTATTCGCCTGTCCGATCTCGTCGACGCAGAGACACGCATCGTTATGCAGCGCTCCAAGGAGCGAGATCGCATTTTTGGTCCCGTCCCATTGGCGCGTGTAACCCTGTCGTTCGGCATGGTCTGCGCTCGGATGTCCGCACGCCGACGCAGCCACAGAGACGGCCGTCGTCTTCCCTGATGACGAGCCGCCCACGAAATGAAACCCTCCGCCACTTTGTCCGGCGATGCGCAACAGCGGTCCCGCGAGCACGGTCGACAGAGCGAGCACAAGCCGCGAATTGCCTACGCATCGTTCGGCGACTTCTGAGCGCCACGAGTCGAACGAGCCAGCACGCGAGATCCCGTGCTCTTGCCCTCGTTCGTCACGGTAGCGAATCATCTCGTCCCCGGCGCCGTACACCACGCCATCGCTGGCAACGTAGGTGTGTTCCGTGATCCAGCCGGGCGCCGTCACCATCCGCACGCGTGCATGCGCATCGGCCTCGACGATGTACGAGAGCAGCGTGCCCGAGCCGCGCGCGATGCGAACACCCTCGCTTACGAGAGCCTTCAAGGTGTCGCGCCCATCTCCCACGACGAGATCCGACTCCGACACGATCGCCTCGTGCTTGGTGCCGTCCGAATCCTCCCATTCGAGGAGTCTCCCCCATCCCTTGCCGTCGAGCGTGCGAGCCTTGCCCACTACGCGGAGAGGAGAGCTTACCCATGTCTCGTTTTCCGATGGGGTTCCGTCGCCGTTGGTGCTGCGATCCACGCGGAACACGCCGCGGTCGTCAACACGCCACTTGCTATCGGTCTTGGGCTTCGCCTTGCCACTCCTGCGCGAGCGCTTCGATTCGGAAGCGGGTGCATCGTCGTTCAATTGCGTATCGTTCGCCGCTTGGCGTGCGCGCTCCGCCTCGAGCGCTTTGGTTGGCGTCTCGTGCTTCCTCACGCGGCTCCCTTACGTGCGACCTTCGCTGCCTCTCGCACCTTCCGTTCAAGTTCGCGAGCCGACCACGGCGGGACACATCGCGGGTTGTATGCGTCCGCCAGGGCGTCCAGCACCTCCGCTTCGTCGAGTGAGAAATGGGAGAAACACTTCAGAGCGGCGGTGAATGCTGCTGCACTTCCGTTCTGCCCTTGGATGGCTGGGTCGACTGTCGCGAGGTATCGTCGCGCGCGCTCTCGCTCGGATATGCGAGAGGGCGAGCCAGCGGGTGAGAAACGCGAGACATGGGCGGCGTTCGCCCTTCTGGCTTGCTCCTCTTGTTGCGCCTTGTGGTCTCGTTCGACGCCAGAGGCGAGAGTTACAGGCCACGGCTCGCCAGGGAGGTGAGCGTGGAAGTAGGCGCCGCTCGGAAGCAAGACCCACGTGAAGAAGCCACGGCTTGCGTCGCTACATGCCCGGTCAATCTGTACGCCAGTGCGCTCACACATCCGCGCGACGATCGCCCACGATGCGCGGTGATCTTCTGCTGTCGCGGGTGCATCGTATGGGATCAGCAAACGAAGCTTGAACGCTTTCGGCATGCTCGATGACGTCGAGTAGGCGAACGTCTCGACGCCGCCCAAAGCCTCATGCACGGTCACGACGACGCCGCGCGGATCGACCGTTGGGGTATCGATATCCAAACCAAGCATACTCACCGCTTCGACGTTTGCCTGTAATCGCCGATGTTTGCGAAATCGGGCAAACGACAGCAGCGGGAGCTCGCTCTTTTTGCCTGTCATCTTTGGCGGCGTCGCCAAGGTGTGAGCGAGCTCGTCACCCGTAAACCAAACAGGCAAGCCAGTGCGCGCTTCCTTCTGGCGAAACCATGTCGCTTCGTATACGCGACATTCTTTGACGTCGGCGCCCGTCTCGTACACGCGCCATTCTTCGATGTCGGCGCTCATGGCGTCGCTCCGGGTGCGACTTTGGCCATGGCCGCAGCAACGGCATCGGAGAAGGCGAATAGCTCCGACAATCGAACCGTCACGCCCTTTTTTATCGGTCTCCAGGCACCATCATTTGCGCGGAAGTAAACGTGAATATCCAGATAACGGCATCCTTCGTATTCACGCAGAGCCATAATGAGTTGTTCGGTTTCGCTGCGCGGAAAGCAGGCCAGAGAGTTAGGAGCGCAGGCATTGTTTGTCATGACGCTCTCGCGAGACGCTTCATGCGCCGTTCGATATCGAGATCGTCGATATCGGACTTTGGCGTCACGCGGCGCGACTCGATCCAAACAAGCAAGTCGGCGCGGCGCACCGTACGCGACCGCTGCTTGCCGAACATGACGAGATTGCCAATGCGGTGCTCGTCTCGAAGCGTGCGGACACTGCACTTCGCGAGCGTCGCTGCCTCCTTGATGGAAAGTAAATCGTCACCGTCCGCGGCCCGCGCGGGTATGACAATGATTGTTGCGCCTGGCGCGTGGATGACGGTGGCTCCGCCTCGTTCCGCGGCGGCGATGATGGCATCGTGGCTCATCGGATCGGCGGCTCCGATGCGTCACGCTCGCCGAGGAGCGAGGGGAGCCCGCGCACCATCGCTTCGTTCGCGATGTCGCTGAGCGACGGTTTGCACTTGCCAAGCGCATGACGATCGCGCGCTCGCTCGAGACGGGTTCGTGTCTCTGGATCGAGATTGATAGTGGTTGGTTTTCGCATCTTCAATTGCCCCCAGTAATGCGAAATCCGATGTTGCTTTGCAATCCCCGCAAGCTTTGTTGGGATTCCCGGCATCAAAAGATAATCCCCGCAGTCTCTGCGGGGATTCACTTCATTGAACGGGCGTACTCTCTCGCAAGGGCTTCTGGCGTCGACTCGCAGCCCCACACCTCCTCCAGGAGGACGCGCAACGCCTTCCACTTGCTGGTGCGACCGCTCCCCCTTGGCTTCGCGCCGGCGTCTTTCTCGCTCCATGAGGCGAGGAGCTTGGTGAGGTCTGCACCGGAGCCGGCAAAGTCGGTGAGCGCGAACGGCGTCTGGCCGATACGAGATGCGAATATAATGAACTCCTCTCGGTCGGATGGAAACGCGGTCACTCCAGCCTTCACGCACTTATCGAGGTATCGCATAAGCGCCACGCGCCATCGAAGCTGCTCGGTAGTAGTGAGAGCAGCGTAGGTTTTTCGCGGATCCTCAAGAAGCACATCGAGCCGAGTTGCAGCACGGTAGGTTCGCCCGGCGTAGGTTTTTTGTCGCCGATTGGGATTGCCTTCTATCGAGGAGACCAGGCCACTTGTTATGATACCAGTGTGTGCTTTTTGAACGAAGGTACAGGCGATCTTGACATCGTGGGCCATCACATCACTGCACGGCGACTTGCCCTCGAGAAACTCTTTTTCCAGGAGCCGTGCAGCATGAACAGCATATCGGACTATCTCACGCGCGTGTCGAAGCTCCTCTGGGATGCCTTTGTAAGAGGTGTATCGTGCAGCGGTCTCGTCGTGACGGTATAGGTGCTGAGTCAGAAATTCACGCCGCTGCGCCTCAACGATCTTCTTCTTCATATCGTCAGGAGAAAGAGCAGCGAGCATGGCTTCCTCATCCGCGAAAAAAGGAGATCGCAGATGTTCGCGCAAGTGGTCCTCAAACTGGCGACACGCTTTGATTTCCGCCGCCCACGCACGCCGAACATGGTCGACCCACGCCGCCAGGATGTCTGATTTCGCCTCAGGCTGATCCAGGTACCATTGCCCATCACCCGACTCGAGAAGCTCGAAGCCCTCGGAGCTCTCGACCTCGGCGTCGGCCTCGATGTGCTGCTGATCGCGAGCCATCGCCACGCGCAGTTCCTTCTCGAACTCTTGGACGCGGGCAACGCGCGCAGCCTCGATCTTCTTCGGCGTCCATATTTCATTTCGCGACTGCTCGCCGGTCTCGTGGCGCTCGCCGCACTCGTCGGGTAGTTTCTTCGTCACGGGAGATACTCCTCTCGTCTGCGGCTGGGTCCTGCCAGGGACGCCAGCCGCTCGCTTCTGAGACTACCACTTCAATTACGGCGCTTCCGCCTCCGTACACCTCGAGTTGATTCCCGGCGACTCCACCGCTTTATGTGATTGATTTTGCTGGTGGCCGGCGGTCAACGAGTGAGCGTGAGCACGAGAGATTCAAGCGTGTAGCGAATCCCGATCGGCTCTACTTGTTCTTCCGCCCTTTCGACGGCGGCGATGTGAGACGAGGCACAGTCAGGGCCTCATGATCAAGCAAGGAGCGTGATCGACGGCTTGACTATGCGAGCGCCAACAAATGTCGACAGAGAACTGGCCTAGCAAGCAGAAAGCGCGTGACACTCCCAAAATGGGTGAAAAGAGAGCACGACGAACGGCTACTCCAGCGGCCATAAATCCGTCTACGGCAAGTGTCGCCCCGGATGGTATTGTCGAGCTTGTAGAGAGATTCGAGCGAAATATCGATGCTTACAAGGCGTCTGGATACAACGAGACTCAGCTTCGACGAGAGTTCATCGACACATTTTTCAGCTTGCTTGGCTGGGATGTCGAGAACAAGCAAGGCTGGGCCGAGACGTACAAAGATGTCATCCACGAAGATCAGATTCGTGTTGCGGGAAGCGCTCGGGCTCCGGACTATTGCTTTCGAATCGGGGGCTCGCGCAAGTTTTTTGTCGAGGCGAAGCGTCCAATTATCCACGTGAAGGACGCTATCGAACCCGCATACCAATTGCGTAGGTATGCCTGGTCAGCAAAGCTACCTCTCTCGATCGTGACTGACTTCGAAGAGTTCGCCGTCTATGACTGTCGTACGAAACCGCAGATGGGCGATAAGGCCTCCGTCAGTCGCGTTCTTTACATGACATTCCGAGAGTACATCTCTCGATGGACGGAAATCTCGTCTGTCTTCTCACGCGACGCAATTTTGAAAGGATCCTTCGATCGATACGCTTCTGATCCGCGCTCCAAACGCGGGACAACGGAAGTCGACGATGCTTTTCTAGCGGAAATGGAGGGGTGGAGACTGGCCCTCGCCAGAAATTTCGCATTACGAAATCCTGCGCTCACCGAGCGCGATATGAACTTTGCGGTGCAACGAGTCATCGACCGAATCGCCTTTCTTCGGATAGCGGAAGACCGGGGCGTTGAGGTTTATGGCCAGCTCAAGAACGTGGCTTGCGGAAAGAACGTTTACGCTCGCTTGTGCGAGAGGTTCAGGAAGGCGGACGAGAGGTACAATTCTGGACTCTTTCACTTTGCATCCGAGGCTGGACGGGAGGAATTCCCTGACCGAGTGACTCTAGCGTTAAGCATGGATGACGCCCCGTTGAGGGAAATACTCGAAAGCCTCTATTATCCGCGGTGTCCGTATGTATTCTCCGAGATCCCTGCGGATATTCTTGGGCAGGTTTACGAAAGGTTCCTCGGTAATATCATCCGAATCACTGCAGGTCACCGTGCCCAAGTCGAGGAACGACCTGAAGTACGAAAGGCAGGTGGCATCTATTACACACCGACGAACGTTGTTCGTCATATCGTAAAGTCGACGCTTGGGCGTCTCCTTGAGTTCTCCAATCCCGGCACAGTCGCAAAGCTTCGAGTTCTCGACCCGGCATGTGGTTCCGGTTCGTTCTTATTGGAAGCATATCAGGTGCTCCTTGATTGGCACCGGAGTTGGTACATAGCGGATGGCGCGGAGAAGTGGGCTCGACGCAAGCGACCGGTCCTGTTTCAGAACGCGTACGGAGCGTGGGAATTGACCACAGCACAACGAAAAGAGATCCTTATCAACAATATATATGGTGTTGACATTGACTCGCAGGCCATTGAGGTGACGAAGTTATCTCTTCTTCTGAAGGTCCTTGAGGGAGAGACCGAGGAGAGTCTCAACACGAATCTAAAATTGTTTCACGACCGAGCTTTGCCTGATCTCGGTCGGAATATACGTTGCGGCAATTCGCTTATAGGAGGCGACTTTCATGGCGACTTCATGAGCAGTGACAACGACCAAGTCGCACCGCTCGATTGGAGAAAGGCTTTCCCAGCGATCTTTGCTTCAGGAGGCTTCGACGTGGTGATTGGCAATCCACCTTATCTCTCGTTCGGTGGACGTCAGGCCGTTCCATTGTCGCCCAGCCTGCGTGCCTACTTCGAAGCAAACTATGACAGTGCGGGATGGCCAACGGCTCATACGTTCTTCATGGAACGCGCAGCGCGTCTCCTGACGAAGCGCTTCGTCTCGTTCATTGTTCCAGATCAGGTGGGCCATCTCGACGGCTATCGATCGATTCGAGAGGTCGTCAACCGAACGTCAAACGTTCTCGAAGTGCGCTATTGGGGAGAGCATGTTTTTCGAGGTGTTACGACTCCAGCTTTGACCTTTGTGCTGGACCGTAACCATCGTGGGCAGACATCGATCCGCGAAAGGAATGGAGACGAGACATCGGTTGCACTCTCGGAGGGCGATGTGTGGGGTGGGAGTGCGTCTCGCGTGCTCTTGAAAAAGCTCGCTGAGAAATCGTTCTCTATCAAACCGTTTGTTGCCGATTGCGGAGTTCGAACGACGTCGGCAGCTGACCAGGTCATCCCACTCCCAGACGCGAAGGGCAAATTCATACCAACGTTAGAAGGAAAGCAGGTAGGCCGCTATTGGTGCAATCCGCCCGAGGTCGCCGTTCGGCTAGACACAAAACATGAATTGTTCATGAGCAAGGACGAGAAGTACGAGCGCTCGAAATTCGTGATTCGCCAGACAGCTGCGTACCCAATCGTCGCACCACGCGATCACGCAACGTACTTTCGCAATTCGTTGCACGGGCTCTCAGAGCCAGACAACGGGCTCGACATCCGATACATCGTCGGCCTGCTGAACTCGAAGGTTTTGCGCTTCGCCTATGTCGAATTGGTGCGCGAGGCATCACAAAGAACCTTCCCGCAGGTGAAACTCGGCGCGCTCGCGCGCCTGCCTCTGCGGTCCGTTGACATGTCGATTGCGGCGGAGAAGGCGCGTCACCAACTTATCGTGCAGCTCGTCGAACAAATGCTGGCATTGCAACGTGAGCTGGTGTGCGAGCGAAACCCACAGATTGCGGAGCGACTTCATCAGCAGGCGGACGCGCTCGACGATCGGATCGATCGCGAGGTGTACGACCATTACAACCTTGATGAGACAGAGATTGAGTACATCGAGAATGTCGTCCGAGATTTGGTCAAGCCCCCGATCGTCGTGCCTCGCGAACCCGTTGCGGATGTCGCTTGGCCACCGTTGGCAAAAACCAATGCGACTGACGCAAGGCGAGGCAGGCCCGAGCACTCAGCTCGCAAGCTTGCGCGCTAGCCACCGGCCGAGCAAAGCGCAGTCAAACCGCAAACTTCAATCGTCGAACGAGCGTTGACATGCTGGAAGGCTAACTGTTGGTTCGCAAGCGTGCTCGATGGGCCCTCCGAAGGTTCGCTCGCGGAGCCCAAAGGTTCTCCTGAGGACGCGAAGGCGTACATGACCGAGGTGCGCAGACGCATCGACGACGTGTTTGCAGAGCATGTAAAGGGCCGCTCCTGGCGCGAGGCGGTGACCGACCTTCGGCGAGTACGCTGCTCGTCGACGACGCGCGGCGTGATCCTTCATCCCGTCGCTGAAGACGAGCTCTCGTGCGGGTCTGGCCCTACATCATCGTCGTGACGGCGGAAGGCGGATCGCACATGGTCATGTACCACGTGAGGCAGTCGGCGCGCCTCGAGTTCCTTCGCAAGCTGGCTTACGACATCCCATCGACCGGCCTTCGCGGCGAGCATGAGTGCCTCTTCGATATGGGCGCCGGCGGTATGTGTATCCTGCAATTCGCTTGGCCCAAGTGTTGGGCCAACGTCGACAGCGATTCGCGCACTTACGTCATCTCGAATCGACTCAGTTGGTCCGACCGCATCAGAATTCGTCGTGAAATCAACGTCTTGTACGGTTTCGATTCCCTCCTCCGGCACTCTGTCATAACCCCTGTGCATGCCTACCGGGGTCCAGAAGTACACAATCGTCCGAGGTTCGTGGGGTAACGTCGTCCCTGCGTGTGCCCACCCGTGCGCGTTGGGGTCCGCCAAGCCCATAGTCTTGATTGGGAATGACGTTGGGTGCGGGGCCGAAAAACCGCGGCACCCAACGAATGCGCATGGGGGGAACGATCGCGGCGCTTTTGTGGCCGCATGGTGGGGACGATGAGAGTTGAATAGGCACCCGGCGCCATCCTCGGCTCACGCCGAGAGGTTTCCGGGTGCCCTTCACCGAACCCGACGTGCGCCTTTCGTTACGCATCGGGCTCTCCATCCGTGATGACGAACGCGG
>Ga0123357_10002248_pt1 | contig 21369 bp, 13 predicted proteins | sample TergutEmb28metaG_FD_89873 | JGI IMG/M metagenome (GOLD analysis project Ga0123357, IMG submission 89873) | Embiratermes neotenicus P4 segment gut microbial communities from Petit-Saut dam, French Guiana - Emb289 P4 | ecosystem: Host-associated > Arthropoda: Insects > Digestive system > Gut ... | reverse complement strand
AGGCAGAAAAAGTGCGGCAGACATTTCGGTGTTGTCTCCGGGGGGAGATGGGGTTTGTGGATTTTTTTTTTTGTTCCTTTGGGGGGGTGGGGGGGGGGGGGGAGAAACAGCGGAAAGAAGACAAAAATGGACGTACATGTAGAATTTCAATGAGATTAAGGTCGTTGTAGTTGTAGTGGATTCGAACTACAGCCGCTTAGGACAGATTCCAAAGTATTTTGCATTTCTTTGTTTATCGAATATAATGGAGTGTTTTACGCCCAGGTCACCAGAATCATTTGCGTAAAGTATTGGAAACGAAGTTCGTGCGTGTGTGTGTGTGTGTGCGCGCGCGCGCGCGCGAGTCCAAGTCCCATTATTACTCCAGAGATGCCCACCCTTTTGGGGTTATTTTTGGTGGAAGGTGGGAGGGTGTGGTGTGAAGCTGTTCCCAATCAGTGCACTGTAGTCACAATGCCTGCACACCAGATGTACCGATTAAACTGCCATTAAGTCACAGTGGGGTGCAGTTCATGAAGGAGATGCTTCCTGCCCTTTATGTTTCATTAAACGAATTCCCCAGGAAGACCCAACAGATTGGTATAAAAAAAATGTTTTGTTTTCAGGTTAACGAGGAAAAAGTTGAGACATCAGAAGTTGCAGCCACATCTGAGCCAGCACTGGCCCCTCAGGTTCGTATTTGTACAGCTACAGACATCATGTTTTCTATTTCACTATTTAGTGTGTGTATTAAAACAATGTCCTGCTATTATAATGTGCTGATAGCAGTAGTCTGTAAAATCTGGAATACTGCAGACTGTTGATAATACTGTCCCTGCATGTGTTGCTTGCAGTGCTGGTGGTTAGAATTATGTTCATGATTTAAATTAGCACTGACAGTTGTTTGACCCTTCTTGAGGGTTTCAGGTTTACCATGGTATACTGGTTTGTATGTAGATACTCCATAACTGTCCTTCAATTCCCCTTCTTTCCCATTCTTCCTTTTTCTTTATATATTCCTTGTACACTGACTTGATGGTCTCCCGATTCCATATTTTCGCTTGTTGCCTATTGAAGTAGTTGTGGTCATTCCAGTGTTTTTCCATTCTTTTACATATCCATGTTAGTTTAATTTTGTGCCCCACACGGCAGTTTCTTTTGTGTCCATTCTTTCTTTTGTGTCATTTAGCACCCATTTGTACATTTATATAAACTTCACGCAATTATGTGTGTGTGTATATAATGATTTCATTTGGACTGTACATATATGGTCCACCATCCACCATTTTACCATATAAGTCACAGCTGCTCAACCTCCTATGTGGTGTGACCTTCATGAGGGCAGCATGACATTCTATACACAAAATAAGAATGAATAACTGTGCATATAATAATGTAACAGTACACACCCACAGTCACCAGCAAAGTTAGTTTAATCCTGGCAAGGAACTATCACTAACTTGCTAACCATAGAACTTAGAACCCCAGAATGTGTAAAAGTGGTGGTAAGTTGTCATTCAGAGTTTGTCAGGGAAGAGATCAAAAGACATTATTTCAGATGTCTCCCAGGGCAACTTACATTTCCCACAAGCTGTGGATTGAGTGTCCCTGCTCTGATTGGATATAATTTCACATTGTCTATTCTGTGCGTAATAAGTTGATTATTACAATTCGTGTCATCCAATGCACACACTTTTATTAAAATTACAATAATATACAACACCAACTCCACATGTTTCAGGCCTTTTTGGCCCTTGTCAGAGAGGATGATAAGCAACTGTTTTATACAATTGTGTGCTCCCTGATGATGGTCCAGTAAGGTCCAAAACATGTAGGAGTGAGCGTTTTATAATATTGTAATTTTAATAAAATTTTTTGCATTCGTTGGTTTGAATTGTAATAATATAGTTTGTGTGTGGATAGTTGACACACATCATTGTGATTTTCACTCATAATAACAACAGGAACAACTAAAACATTGTCATGGCACAAGATCTTCCCTTGCTGAGCAGGTACTGCTGAGGAACCCCAAATTCCATTTTATGAATGTGCAAGTAGTAGTAATTACTAACACCACCATTTTTCACGGTGCCTCCAACTACTTCACATTCTCACGATACCTATATATTTCTGATAGTCATTGTTTCCTTAAAACAGCAGGAATTGGGTAGTGAAGCAGCAAAAGCCAGTGAAGTTACCGAGAAAATGGAGGACATTACAGCTGCTAAGGTCAAGACAGAGACTGAGGAACCTGCTGCTGTGGAGACATTGCCTGTACAAGTAGAGGAGTCTAGCAAAGAGGTGCATATGCCAAAACAAATTTACATTACTGAAGTAAGATTAACTAGGACTGTAGATTTTGAGACCTAACACATTTGTAAATTGCAAATAGTGGAATATCATAATGTATTCTTCTGTATGTAGTACTTGAAGAACATGGTGAATTTATTTATGATCCGTTAACTTTTCATTATTCAGAAGCTGCAGACTTTGGCTAGTATGCAAATCTGACAGTTAACCTGAGTGATGTTCTTTGTGTAATATGGGTCAGTTCTTGGAAGTTGATACACAGTTTTATCAGTTTTGTTTCAGTTATTGTGACCAGTTTATTTTGTGGTAGCAGGAAGTGTTTCACTGGCACACTATTTTGTTTCTCAGAATTATGTATGGTAAATTGTTAGAATAGGGAATGACTTCAAATTTTTATGACACATTCAATCTGTCCCATTTGTCATAGTCTTGCTGGAAGGTAATGTGTCATTGCTTTAACATTAAACCATATAATAATGTGTCTGTTGGAAAATGTTACTGGTTTGTGTTTCCATAAAAAAAGGCCAGTCAGTACAAGTAGTTTGTATCCTCACATTTTGTATGTTTAGCAACAGACACCTGCCAGCCAATCCGAGCCAGTAGCAGTATCAGCACCTGTCCCAGCATCTGAAGAAGTACCTCCACCACTGCCTGCTAGTCCACCACCCACAGAAGTTGAAGCTACACCCACCACAGAGCCTCAAAAAGTTGATGAAACTATCGCACAAGTGGAAAGTGCACCAGCAGAACCTAAGGACTTGATTGATGTCCCAGGCGTTACAGTTCAGCCAGCATCTCCCATCCCTACACCAAAAGTAGAAGAAGGTGTGGTAGCCAAAGTAGAGGAACCAGAGACACCAGCCCCTGTTGAGGAACCAAAGACAGAAGATGTTGGAGTTTCAAAGCCTGTGGAAACTGGGGTACCATCACCGGTTGAGGAGAAGACTGAAGCTCCCGTTGACGCTATAGAGCCAGTTTTGCCGGTACCGCAAGTGGAGGAGCCAGTAGCAGCTCCCATTGAAATCCCAGCACAGGTAATTGATTACAGACCCATTTGTGTCCATAGAAATTGCAGTGCTATTGGCCTCCTGAATTCTGTTTTGTAATCATGGGGTTATCTCATTTTGAGAGGTTGGCCAAGTTTAGAGCTGCAGTAGAGTAAGGATTATCAGACCTAAAGAGAGCCATATCATGTTTGGATAACTGAAGATGTTAGATAGTATGGAAGACTAAATGACATAGATAAGGGTGAATATCGATTGAGTGTATAAGTCCGTTACCTAATTACAAAGAATGCACAGTTAGTCATCAAATAGAAATATTTAATGAAGAAAAGTCATATCTGTCATAAAATACTGTGATAATTTTGTAATGTATTTTAACCATATACATCAGTTTTTACAAATAATGCAACCAACAAGGTATATTTTCATGAATCATAAGCACATTTATTACCTAATTTCTTGCAGCCTTTGTGGTCATCTTCAGATATATCATTTGATACCACAAGAAGGTAATTAAGACTCTTACACATTTGATTACAATAAAAGAATTAAAGAAATACATATAATATATTACTTCTCATTGTAGCTAAAACAGTAAAACCTCTTCCTCATGTAAATTCATGTTAAAATGTGTGTTGTTCATTTAACATTTACAAATCTGATATAAACGAATATTTAACCACTTACATGAATTCTAGTAGATCATATACAGGGTGGGCCAAAAGTAGGTATACAGTATGTAGTTAATTACTGTATACCTACTTTTGGCCCACCTGTGTGTGTGTGTGTGTGTTTTCAGCACTTGCTTGTCTTCTTGTCTCATGTTCCTTAACCAACATGTACATTGTCAGTGCTAAAAAAGATGCATCCTTGCTTGCAGGAGGTGGGGCATTCTTTAATATTTACAGACATTTTATTGGTGCAGGCTTAGGTCTGATATTTGCAAAGAATTACTACACTTTACAACAGCATGTATCTAGCAACACATACTGTTTGTGGCACACAAGACCTACAGATATACGTAGGAGGGCTGAAAGCCTGTGATCACAGTGTAGTAAAATTCATAAATGGATTATTATTCATGTTTGTCATATGTGCATTTTAAATTAACAATGCATGTTTTATATATTTTCAACTACTGTACTGTTATTAGCTAGTATTATATTCATTAATTGTACTTAACTTCTTTTATTGTTAGCAAATATGTCTTGATGGCCTTGTGGTATTACATTTTATCCATGATTATGGTTGAGCAAACTGAAACAGGGGAGAAAAGTTAAATACTATCTGTATATATGATTGATAATGTGTTAGCTTGTTGGCTGTATTATTTGATTAGTAAGTGTGAAATTATGTTTTGAAGAAATGAGTAATGAGTATTTCTTTCAGGGCCTGCTTCTTTTTCTTTGTAGCAAGGTAATGCCAGCACCTGGAAAGTACAGAGAGAGTGTATTTTGTTACCAGCCTGCTCGCAAAAGAGCGGGAAACATAGCTGCAGAGCAACTGGCAATGCAGCTTGCTCTGCAGTGCACAGTCTGGCAACAAAAGTACTGTCAGTAGTATGTCATTAGTGGTTGCCTCCTTTTGTTAGCATAAGCAAGTGCAGTCTTATTAGCCATCAGTCCCACACTGTTACCCATTTTTATCAGCTTCCTATGCTCCTTTATAATCACTTGGTAAAGGGTTGTCACCAGCATGACTCACAAGATTTACTGTATCATCATCAGTCAGCTCTTCTTGTCTTGATTCATCCATTCTTGTATGTTTTGATTATTCATGCTTTCACAGCATGGTACAAACTTTAATAAAGGAGCAGTATTTTTGCTGTTTTTCTCCACTCTTTCCTGTGTCAATTCAACTTCAGTGTGTTTTTCTTCTACAAGAAACTTTCTTCCTAACCATGCCATTGTTTTTGTTGTTACTCTCCCAAGTTTGGGCTGTCCAAAAGAGAGCATATTTTAGGTTTGATTTCATAAGATTTTCTGACACCTCTATCTTCATTAGCTGACTGAAGAAGCCTACAGCAGATCTTTCTTTATTGTTTTAGTGACACCTTGGTCCATAGATTGACACTTGGTGGTGGAAATGTCACTCTTATTTCCTCACTCTTTAGTTTTTTTTAATTATTTTTAGAATGAGAAGGCACATTGTCAGTCACAGTAATTGCTTCTTTCTCCTTCCCCCTCTCCACCTTCCACTGTCAGGATGGATTCAGGAACTAGATAGCGTCTGAAAGTTTCTGCAAGTTGATCCACGTACTTTTATAGCTGTTGATAGTATGGAGGTACTGTTTGAGCTATATTTTTGCAGGCACAGGGTTGTTTTTTTCTTCCAGATTTCCCAACACAGGCAAGTTTTATTTTACAGTTTTTCTGAGGCTTTACAGCATGTGAGAATTGTCACTTTTTGCCTCTTTTTTTAAGGCAGAAACTGATTTTTCTTTTGTGAGAAGCCAGGGTTTTTGATGAAAGTATGTTAAAATCCTTTCCAGCTTCATCACAGGCATATATGTGTTTATGACAAACCTTTATTCTTTATGGGAGACTGAACTGCTTTAAATTTCAGAAATTGTTGTCAGTCTGCCAGTAGTATTGCTCCACAGATGCTAAGCTGCCTCACTTCAAAGCTTTTTTTTTTTTAGTGCTGTTTGCACCCTGTAGAAGCTGTGAATTATGTTTTTCCCTCTTTAAACACCCTGTGAAAATTTGGCACTGTTTCTTCTAGTTATTGATGCTCCTTCCTCTCATTGCTGCGTGGTCTGAAAAACTGAAGCTTCATTCACCTTCCCATGTTCATATTTTTCACTTTCTTTCTTTGTTTCTTTCAGGCCTTCATTTCAAGCTCTAGTAGAACACCACTTTTCAATTTAACTTTCCTCTTCCCATCACCATCAGTAACACAAGCAAACACCTTCCACTTTTTGCTTAGTTTGGCCCTTATCTAGTGTTTGTAAGTTTTGTTCAATTGACACAGTGTCCTTCTTTCTCCCCACGCATGACATTTTAATGAAATATTCACTACTTTACTAGAAATTAGTAACATCGATTAGTGAATGTTAATAAAAATCCAACCAGATGCAACAGTATGCAGATATTTATTTACTGCAAAGTCACTCAACATGTTTCGGGTTCCACAGCACCCATCATCAGGAGTACTAAAAACTGTAACTGCAGCCTCTGGTACAGGTCATACTATAAAATACAAGGATTAACTTCCAGTTAATTTTTATTGACATTGAATTACGATGCACGGAACCGTGAGCTTAAAAAATCGACCACTGAATTAAAACACAACTGCATTCATGTAATCAAAGTAACAAAAGAGCATTTAACATATAAGGTAGATAATAAATAATTCAAACAAAATGTGGACAGTTAAATGTAGACATATGAGTGTGGTGGAGATTATAATTCAGTACATTACATACTGACATTCTTCATAAAATATGATTTCAGAGAAGTAATGTAATAGAGCATTCTGATGACGTGAAGTATTGAATAGAAAGGGTGTGTGTCTGTAGGTCTGAGAATTGCTAGTCAGTAGTACATGATTATCAATCATTTTGGTTTCGCTTTTTTATATTTTCCATTTGGTGTCCATTGAACTGTGATCCCTCCTTTCATCGTTCCTATGTTTATGTATTCTGTCCTTTGCAAAATGTTTCTCTACTAACTTTTTCCTAATAAGTTTTCTATGTGGGTTGATGTCCATATTTTTACACAGTCTTGCAGAAAGCAACAGCACAGTATCATAACATTTAAAACTTCTTTGACTTTTCTTGTGACTGTGATCTGTAAAGGAATGGGGGATTGGGGTATACAGATGTGCAGTAAATTTGGTAGGTTTACAGTAAAGGAACTAGGGTAGATTGAGAGTTTGAGAATGCCACACTCTTGTTTATAGGTTGAGCCAGAACCATTGCCGATGTCTGATATCAAGACACCCGAAACACAAGACTCAGTTCAGGTGAGCCACTCTTCTTGAAGAAAGTAATTATTATATATACATAACGGTGTTGTGGTTGTTTGAAAATATGACATCCCATAATACTACATTGTCACATTTACAGTTTCATTTTTATACGCTTCAAAGGATAATGAAAGCAGTCTTTCATTGTTTGTATAAAAGTAGCCTTGCGGTGATCATGGCAGGGAGGAACAGGAATTAAGCTCATACTTCCTGGTGTAGGCAAAGGTCAGTGGTCGTATTTATGCTTCAGTTACTTTACCTGTGGGGCAAGATCCCCGTCATATAGGCTAGGCCCAGCAGCTGGCATAGATCAGGCAGAAAAGACAAAAATTTACACCAGCACCAAGAATCACACCTTACTCATCCAGCCTGGAGTCAGTCACAGGATTCTCCCAGCTTGTAGCACAGTGTTCATATGTTCTTTGCTTTTGTTGAGCATATACAGTACCATTATTGCCAGAAACATTTCATGGGAGTACACATCTATTTGCTGGCCACAAAAGCATACTATTATTTCTTCTGCTGTCATATTCAGTAACTTTAATTTCTGACCAGCAGTTGCATTAATACTTTGCAGTCATGAATATATCCACACTTTCTATCATTAGGGAAGTGTGGTCATACTGGGGTGTTGAGGCATTTAACCTGTTGGTGCCAGACTCAAATGCAGGGTAGACTCAAAACTGCCAGGAATTTAAACAGCCACCATTACTTTGAAGGCTGTTGGTGACATCTGTTGATGACTGCAGGCATATTGGGTGCACACTGTTCATTGATTGTAGACTGCTTTTGGCTCCAAAGGGTAAAAGTCACTTAATTTTTCACAGTGATACCCTTCTCCCATTTTATGTTGTAATTAATATTACTTCACACTACACACACTAATTTCAGTTACTTATTTTCTGCTCTCACAAACAGTACTTTTCTTATTCCTTGTATATGTTGGAGTCTTTATGATGATGTATTGAGATCTCTCTCTCTAATTGTACTGTAGCCTAGTCATTGTTCTCATGGTGTCATTAAGGTAAAATGTTTTGTTTCTGTTTCCCAGGCATCCATTGAAACACCCCAGTCACAAACCATTCAGGCTGCAGTCGAAGAGTAAAGCTGTCCCTCGTCCTCTGTGGTGAAACGAAATAACAATTACTGGACTATTCTTTCCTCATGGACGGTCAGCCGCAGAGTTTTGTGGAGAGTGTTGTTGCTGGAAGATCTTCGTAGGCCTAATCAGCTCAATACCCAAGCAACACTCTAAAATACTGCTGCCATTTAGTTTTGTAATGTGACACTTTGAGAAAAAATACTCAAAAATGAAGCTCATCGCCAGCAACAAAGGATTACCCTGCTGAGCTGTGACCTGTTGCTGGTGGCTCCATACAGTGTGTAAAAATACAGAATTGCTTGATCTTGGGAATGGGTTTTTCTAAGTGTAGGTCTTACTTGTCATTGCATCACACACAAAACAAGTTTTGGATGATTTTTTGACAATTTTTTCAGAACTATTTTCTTAAAATGTTTTTGTATGTGTACTATTTAAAATATTTTGTATTGTTAAGTGAGTTTCTGCTTTCTTTAGATTAGAATTACCAATCCATGAAGATTCCAATTATCTCAGGATCTTCTTTTTTGGGGAAGACTCTCGGTATAACAAAACACTGTGCAAAGTTTTTACAGATCTCTATAGCAAACAGTATGCTATAGTAAACTGGTGTCTACTTGATGTGCCCCATACTTCAGTACTTAGCCTCTACAACAGCAGAACACCTGGCCGGCAGCTAATCTGGGACGTCCTGATGAAAGACAACGAATTTTTCCCCACTGGTGTTTAAAAGAAAAGTGTTTTTGCAGAGTTTGTTGGTGTGTTCAATAGTCAGAGAAACCCAAAATTGAATTTTACATCTGCTTCTGATTGTCATGTGTAAATGTGTTGGGGGTAGTAAGCTATGATTATCAGAGTGTTGCCATCAACTGACATGCCCCAGTTCTTAACAGTAATCCTCTCACAAAAGTGGATTATTTTATGGCCAGTTGAAGAGCCATGTTTAAAGAATGTTTAAAGAATGTAGTGAAATAGTTATTATAAGATTGCAGAAGGGAGGGGGGGTGTTTGTGTGACACATGCACAATGTATTATTGAAATGATGAATATTCAGTGTTGTGGCACATATCTGTAAATTGCATTAGTTTTGGCAATTAAACTGCAGTCTGAATTCAAGCCTTAATGACAAGAAACCAAAGGCTTTGAATTGGTTGGATCAGTAAAGCAAGGCAGTGAACACGATCAGTTTCACCATTTGTCCTGATGACCAGTAAAGTTCCATACATGCCCTTCAGGTGGGAAACAAAACATGGCGCAGACTGTAGAAATGGTTTGTAATTGTTTGATGTTCTGCCCCTTCCATATGCTTTGAATATATGTAGCATAAAAATACAGATATATAGGTGCTTGTAAAGACCAACCCTGTGTATTGTGAAAAGTAAATTCATTAAGGAAGCATATAATAAAGATCATTTATTACTGTATACAAGATTTTTACATATTTTGGAGTAAAGTTAAGCAACTTCAGACAGAGGTTCACAAGCATACTTCTGTTGTGAAGACTCCAGCTCAATTGTAACTGGTCCATCATTCTGGATATTCACCTGCATATATGCTCCGAACTTTCCGTCTGAAAAGAGAAGAAACCACTGCCAAGTAAGCTGTCCTGGCATAGTGTGTTGCTATTATGCAGTGAAGTTATGGTTATTGATACAGGAGAACTGAAACTGAAACTGTTAAATAGACAGTGAGAGGGAGACTAAATGAAACAGTTTAGTAGTATCGCTGATTCCCGCACCATATTGAATGTATCACCCTGGTTTACTTTATTTCTGTGCAAAAGTAACACAGTCAATAGTTAATTTTGAGATGGAATGACTTGTTTGACTGAGTATGTAGTGACTATTTGAATTTCTGGTTGAATTTGTTGTTAAATCAAATTCAAACTATTTGTATGGGTCAAGAAGACCCTCTGAAGCATGCGGTACAAATTCAGCACCTGAAAATTTCCAGGTTCCTGTGGACTTGCCCTAGTAAGTGCTCCTATACAGCAAAATGGAGTTGTTCATTTTACATCGTACTAATTATTTTATGGATAGTCTGTGCTTCTGAAATTAAAAATACAAGAGTAAACAGGAAAACCTTGACATCCTTGTGTGGTATTTTTAGGCCAATACACATTTTCATTTCATCTGTAAGAAAGCTCAAAACACGGAAGACAGACTGATCACTAAATATTAAACAACTGCAACAAGGAATGTCTTTTTTGTTCTGCAATGACCATCCCACACATATGTTGAGTTACATGCCGTGCCTCCACTAGTGTTGCCGACCATCCCAGGATTCACACCTATATGGCCTCGTGACAGTATTACACACAGCATCTGCATCTTTTTGTTTGTATCTCTAAGTATACAGATAAGAGTTACTTGACACACACATACTATACTGTATACAAGTTACACATGTTACCTGAAACATGTTGGTGTAATTTGTATATGGTATAAAGTGTGTAGTAAGTTGGAATAAATCTTATCTGTGTATTATTCATTGCACAGAAGATATACAATATTAACCTTTATATAACCAGGTTGGTATTTAACATTTATGCATTTTGTTTACAAAATTTATTTGGACAGAAAAAGATAACATAAAATAAATGGTATTGTATGGGAAATAAAATGGAGATTACGCAGCATGTCATAAAAATGCAGTAAATTTCCTTGTCTAATATTTAAAATGAATTTGTAGGGGTGTTTTTTACATGCTTTCACATATACAAACTTACACTGTTTGAAGGTCAAATCCCCAAGTATCTTCTGGGTACACACATTGTAATCTTTCTCAGTATAATCTTTTCTGATTTTTCTATATAGAATAACTTATGCAACTGGTAAAATATATGATTCAGGTCCTCTAGGATGTGACAGTGTGTTGTTGGATGAGTGGTTCAGAAGGAATGCACTGCCTTCATCTGGCACCGTGTTCCCTTCAAAAAATCAGGAACCACTCGTGCATTGACATGGTGTCACATTCCAGAAGAATGAATCCTTAGCTTCACTGCTGCAAGAATCTGAAATCTTGCATGCTAAAATTATCTTTGTTTTCCTTAATGTGTGTTGTGGGAGAGAGGAAGTTCTGGCACACAAACTCTGTTTAGTGTAACCTTATTGATTGGAGTTACCACTTCCTGGGTAGTATCCATGCCGAAATTTCTTAGTGTTTTAAAGATGTTACATGCAAACTAGTCTGATCTTAACAGCAGGAAATGCTAGTATGGAGTTACCTCTTAAATGGCTAGCACCCAGATGCCAGAACCTGTGGTACTTTCAAGGTGTAACAGTAGTGGATTGATCTGACACTTCTCCTAGTCCTATTCGGACTGTAACCAAGCATTTTGCAGTAGTTTGATAAAAAGGGATGGGCACAAATATTTGAAAGTGCTGAAGTTAGGCAATGGGAATTGACAAGAATGCTGCAGTACTTCAATGACGACCGTGGTATAATGATGGAAAGCTAACCTTTAATGAGATCTGCTTGATACTGAGCTCTCAAAAGATTCAGAAATTCCTGATAAAAAGCTTCAGATTTCTCTGCTGCCATTGCATTGTGAAAATCCAGCTTGTTGCCCTTTAAGACATGATAAAGTGTGAACTGGCTTATGCAGAGGATCTCATATCCTTTGTCTTTCACACTTAAATTCCACCTTTTTCCTTTGTCGTCTTCAAAAATTCGTGTGCTGAGAACCTTACGAGCTCTGCAAATTAACACAGTATATTATGCATTGAAGTTCTTACACTTTACAAATTCATAATCATGACTGTGTCTCAGAAAGATGATTTGGTAAGACACGTAACATTCATCATGTAACATCAAAAACATGTACGGTGGCACTTTGCGTCCGGAACCGAATTTTATTTACATGGGACACCGAACAGAGTTCTGGGCTGTCCCAGGAAAGCCACGACAAATTGGATACCTACTCCTGTGATCACTATATTTGCGCGCAATAACTATAGTAGCAACAGACATGGAACTGAAAATCTACACAATATTAATCAAGAAGGTACCTTCTTATTACATTTTACACATCCGTGTACGTAATCTATGTAATTAATACCAGAACTCCTACATTCTGCTGCAGCAATGACCACCTCTGTTTGCATATTATGCGCCGTGCACAAACGTAATTTTACAAACCTGACGCAAAATAACCGCTGCAGTTCTCAAAGTGGCATTAACCTATATACTACGACCAATCACAAGGTATTGCAATTCTCGGTGATAAAACTGTGCTTCACGGGTGCCAACACATGTAGCGTTACGTGCCCACTGGAAGTGTTCTTGTGTTAGTACATTTATACAGGTTTTATTTGTATCACAAATTTGTTCAAAATGGACTAGAAAAGGGTGAAAGGATGACTAATATTTATACATTTCTACTCACATGTATTCCATATCTTTTGTGGTGTCATCTTTCGATATTCCAATTAAGACACACAGACCTTTACCAATGGAACTAATAACCTCGCCTTCGACTGCAAATAAAAGGTTTTAATGATTACTTACGGAGCCGTACGAATTTCAAACAGATATTCTTGTAATTTAGCGCCTTACCAACCACACTAGCTTTCATTACCCTCTGTACGATAGCTTTCATTGCCTTTATTGTGTTGGATGTGTGCAGGATTTAACCTGGTTACGGTAGAGAAATGTCATCTCTGTGGCTCTGTGGCAGTAAGCAAGGATGGTAAAACAGCCACGGAACTAGAAAGAAAATACGACTCCACGTGTAGGTGCACGTGTAAATTCGGTTCTTCGGCAATGATTGCATGTGTGGATATACTGTTATAATTTTTATGATTTTGAAGTGTTTTAGAAGTAGCAACAAAATACGGCAATGATGGCCAATATTTTCACAGACGATGCATCTGAATCTGCAGTATCAGAACTGATTAATGTTTTGAATCTTCTGGGGAATGACAAACTAGAGGACAACGTTAATCGTATTATTTTGGGTTTGGTTTCGTATTTATCGTTCGACAAAGGCCCAGACATGAAGAACTATAAGATATTGAAATCTGTGTTGAAAGTGAAACATAAATTGAGAGATGGTGAAGCAGGTGTAGAGGATAGTGTACTGGAGTATAAAACCATATTTAAGCTATGTTTATCATTATTGGAACGCAGTAGTAATGTTAAAGGCCAGTGTTTTTCTACCCTCTGTAGTGTTCTTCAGCAGACATTGCTGTTAATGGGAAGAGACTCCTTTTATAATTGTGTTACAAACGTTGTGATGAAATGTCAAGAGGAATTAACAATGTATGTAAATAGTGCGGACATTGAAGAAAGTGAATATGCTTGCACAGTTAGGCCAGAAGTAAGTTTACGAGTTCTAGAAACTGTTTTCACTGCGTTGCTGGATAAACAAGAGGAAAGCAATAGATTAAATATACACGAAGGTGAAACAATTAAATTGTGTGATGATGGCATGCAGAGTTTGATTTTAAGCTTGATTTGGTGTGGTGTGGAACACATATCAGTGCAAACTTTGCAGTGTGTCGTCCCAAAGGTTCTCACATATACAGCAAACAACATTTTTCTGCAAAAAATATGGAGACATATAACAAAAAGCTTTCCTAGTAACCTGCCTCATACATTCCGAATTCTATGCATCCTTGTACAGTTTTATCTGCCCTGTGATTTGCAGAACATTGAGATCAGTTACAACGTTGCTAAGGATAATATGTTCTGGAAGTTATTACAAAGTGGGCTAACAAGTGCTGACCCACTGGTTAGGAAGCAGGCACTGTACCTCATGAAGAGAGCTGTTGATCGCATGTGCCAAAATAATATTTCTTTCACTCTTCATTGCCCTGATGCCGTTTTTTGGTGGGATCCAGCAGATTCAAGTAAGATCTGGGAACATTTCTTTCTTATTTTAGAAACTCTGGAAGAAAAACAGGTCCACATAATCAGGCCAGTTTTGCCAATGGTTAACATTCTTGTTGCACCCTCCAGTGAAGGTAATGTTCTCCATGTGTCTTGGCTTTTATGTGTGTTCTGTAGAATTTTAAGTCATGACAGCAATTTTGTTGTTAAATGGGGCATTATAAACTTTGTTCGGATTCACAGAGAGTTACATTTTGTGCGAAATGGTTATAGGATACTGGAATTCCTTACGCCATTTATGGATGCTGTGAACAATTCAGCCCTATACAGTGTGAATCCTGAACATTGCTCTCCATCAGAAATAGGTGAATCACTGAAAGATTTATTTGAGGATGTCATTGTAGAATCTTCTCATGAAGACTGTCGTGTTTTCTTTTGTTGTGTACTGGATGTGATGAACTCAGTTTCATGGGCTCCTGTGCCCTTATTTAATGTAGTGTATGCACTGGCCCATGTAGGTAGCATTCCAGTCTGGGACCAGGAGAGACTTGGAGTGCTGAAAGGCTTTATGTCAGAAGCACTCAGGTGTCATTATGTATTCATTCGTGGGGCGATTCAGTGTATGCTGCTGAATGCCACCATTAATTTTGCAGACTATGAGGTGCTTGATGTTAACATGGTTGCAGACTATCTGGGAAGCTATAGAAGTACTGAATCATTGAAGCGTGGTACATCAGCTTGGCATAACACTGTGGAGTGGATTAAAATGTTTGTGAGTAAGGATGATGCGGCAAGGTTTGTTTCCACATCATTCTTGGCTTCAGCTGGTCAGGTTTGTCTTAGTGTGACAGCAGTAGCTCGAATGGTTGTGCTGTTATGTGATGCTAAGCTGCTGCCATGCCACATGATGGATGGCACCTACTCCCTGGCCAGATTACTGTGTGCAGAACTATCATGTTTCCACAACTGTGATAAAAGACTGTATGCCAGTGAAGCAGGACAGAACCGCACTCTACAGCTGGTTGTATGTTTGTTAAATGAAAGCCATACAACATGTGGAGATGATTTAGTTAGGAAGACAATAACAGGGTGTGTAAACTTAATACTGGATCAGATATTTGCGTATATTAGTAGAAGAATGTCCTCAGTCACACATTTGCAAGATTACCATCTGGTGGACCTTTACATTACTGCTCTCACGTCACTTACTGCTGAACCAGATATCTTGCGTCAGCTGAAAGCACACCTCACTAAACTTCAGGGCATGGCATTGCAGGTGCTGATGGCACCTACTGCCCCACCCATGTGCCATTACTTTGGTATCAGAGTGTTGTCATGCATATCTCACTGGTTGAGGAACAACTGTCAATGCACATGTGCTACTAGTGAGCCTTGTGTGATACTGCAAACACAAAGCAACCTGATAAGTTATATAGTTAGGGATGGGAGGCTGAATTCACCCCCTGTGAAGCAGGAAATAGAACTACATCTGACACGGGATTTACAAACTCTCTGGGGAAGACTTACATCCACATATCTGGAGGCAGGCTGGTCTATTGTAACAGACTTCCTGCATTCATGCTTGAGAGCTGAGGATCAGCTCTTATCCTTGCGGAGTGTTGAGGATATGGTCAGTGATATGGGAACAGCACTTGAAATTGCAGGCAGTGTCCTTCTGGTACCAGTGATGAACATTCTGGAGAAGATGTTGCCAAAGTATTTTGGCAGTGATATGTTCAGGCTCATTTCTAGCTGTTGGAGTATGATATTTGAGTTACGCAAAACAGAATTGTTCTGGACAACAATGGAAGCATTCATACAGATGTTGTTCCAGCCATCAGTTATGTCTACAAAGACCTGTCAAGATCATCTGCTTCAGGTTAGTTCTTATTTGCTCATAGAAGTTCAGGTGTCCTGCCATAAAACAGACCACATGCAAACAGGACTCATTTGAATGCTTTGCCATTAACAGCGTACATATTGAAATGGTAGACTGGTAACTCAGACAGTGATACAAAGCATGTAGTTTATAAGGTGATATGTTATCACAGAATGCATTCACATTCCCTTATGATTTCAGATTATAAGGTAGACACTTTTGCTGTGAGAGTCAAAATACTTTCCAGGCAGATGAGACATATGGACATAATACTGTGGGTCACTTAGATGGAAGGGTAACAATCTTGTACTTGTTTGTGGATACAGAGGGACCATTCATTTACATACTGAGTAATTATGGGAGCCCCTATCAAGAAACTCCATGGCACAGTAATCCTTGAAGAATTACTTGGCTGGTATGCAATTCGTTGTTGTTATTGGGCTGTAACACTTATCACTGTATTCACAAATTCCTGCATTAGGACTACTGTTTACATTCTGTTTTCATCTGTGTCCGTTTTTATATAATCCTCCCATCCCCTCCTTTGTTTTTGGAGGTGCCTTGATGGTTTCTTATGTGGACTTTATAATAGACCTCATTTCAGCATATTTTAATTAACCTAACAAGTGTCATGGATATGAAAGGAAGTAGTTGTGGCCAAATTTTGAGGTAGTATCCAAGTGTTGGCATGGTGGGACTGAGGAAAATCACAAAAGACCTTAGGATAACTTATCTACAGATCTTCTTTTGATGAAGCACAAACCTCATGCTTGGATCAGAAACTTTGTCCTCGCTCCATTTGAAGTATTAATCGTCTTCTCTGCCAGTTGAACATTAGGGTTCAGCACTGCTAATACCAAAACCTGCCACTCGACACATTCCTCAGCCAGGTCAATAAATTTCTTCCATCATGACAGAATGTTAAAATATTCCACGTCAGCCTTCTCCCAACTTTCATTCTTCCAAGTGGCCACTCCTCAAAATGATTGTGCAGTGAAGTTCTTTGTACATTTCATCCCTCATCCTGACTACATTTTCATCCTGTCTGTTGAAGTGTATAAATTACTCAATTTATGTAATTTTTTCCTTCCTGTTTTTACGCTTTTGCCGTGTTCTAAATGTAATTTGTTCCTTTTTGGGTAATTCCCCGGCGTCTGAGTTCTAATTGCCGACGTTTCGGAACTCACTGTCGATTCCATCTTCATAGGCAGGTGAATGAACTTCATTCACCTGCCTATGAAGATGGAACCGACAGTGAGTTCCGAAGCATCGGCAATTAGAACTCAGACGCCGGGGAATTACCCAAAAAGGACCAAATTACATTTAGAACACGGCGAAAGCTTAAAAACAAGAAGGAAAAATATTACATAAATTGAGTAATTTATACACTTCAATATTTTTCCTGCTTTCTGTTGCAATTTATGTTTTTTATGTTGATTTCTGACCAATGTTCCAGTACTCAGACAAGATTTTCTCGCATGGTGAAGCAATAGCTGGTCTCAGTAACGTGCTGGTCTTGCAGCTGCAGAAAGTGGTAGCACTTGCATCTCCAGAAATACTGGAACAGTACTGTTCCATTCTTGTGGAGGCCTTGACATTTGGACCAATACATCGACGGGACCAGAGGTCAGTGATCGCACATAAATCTGCATTTGTTAGTAAGGCTGCTATTTGTTTCTGTAATTTTACTTATTGTTTTGTATGGGTGTGACACTTGGTCACTGTCTAAGAGAGAACACTGATTGATTGTGTTTGAGAAAAATAGTACTAAGGGGAATATTTGAACCTGCAAGAGACGAAGCAGTAGGGAATCAAGAAAATTGCATATTGAGGAGTTTCGTAATTTGCTATCTGTGTTTAATGTTGTTAGATTGAATAAGGCAAGAGGAATAATATCATTGTGGCATTCATGGGAGAAACAAGAAATACATACAAACTCCATATGAACAACTGGAATGGAAGAAACAACTTGGGAATTCGAGTGGTGTTAAAATTAAATTGGTTGTTTGAGAAGTAGCTTGTAGATACATACCTTGATTGAAGTGTCTAAATGTATGGTGATAGTGAGTTCATAGTCAGCTCAGTATGTGTGAAGTGATCTGTCCTGCTTTTCCTCCCAGTAATCTGTGACAACTTCTTATAAACTAACATAACCCACTAAATGTACACTGATTTTAATGTGTTGTCAGTTTGTCTGAAAAAGAAAGAAGGAAGGAAGGAAAGAAAGAAAGGTCATGGAACAGATTTTGCAAATGCCTTCAGTGCTTTGAAATGTCTAGCCTTCATATGAATTGCCAGCTACCCTCTTCACTTCAGAGAGAGACAGAGAGAGAGAAAGAGGAGTAAAAGTAAAAATTGAATTGATCCTTTAGTCCAGCCGTTTTTAACCTGGGGTCCATAGATGGATTTCAGGGAGTCCAAGAATTTGAAGAGACAAAATATTACAACTTCATTTTCACTAACCTATAACTGAAATTTATCTTCTTATGTAATAATGAATGTAGACAACATAGTACTTTATGGCCTGTGGGCTCCAAAAATGTTTGTTAACTTCAATAAATCTCACTATCTCTATTTTATGCATTTAAATACATTTTTCTGAGAATGGGTCTCTGAGTTTCACCAGAATTAGAAAGGGGTCCTTGGCACAAAAAGGATAAGAACCCCTGCTGTGGTCTGTCCAAATGTTTGCTGCAAAAACCTGAAGTTTAAGACAATGCTGAAGCCAAGTTACCAAGCCAGGCTTGTGTACTGCGTCCAGAAATTAGCCCAGAAGATGTCACTTGAATGAGATTCATGGTTTGTGCATTTTGAGAATTTCTGTTTGATGGAAAGTCCCAGAAGAATTATTGACATTAAAAAGATTTCTTGACTACATTCCTGTCACTTTATCTTTTTGTAGATGAAACTTACAGTGACCCTGTTGAGTTATTTGTTGATAAATACTGCCTTAACAGTGCTGTTTGTCAAAATTTTTGGCATCCTCTCCCGCTTTTGAGTTTGATCCAACAGAGTGTGTACACTCATGGCTGCTTTGCAGATGGCATTCTGCAACATCTACATGAGGTACAGAATGATGTTGAATCCTTGAAACCATTGAAGACATGATGCAGGTTTGGAACATTTTGTAACCTTCTGATAAAGAGGAGCTTTGTATTTGTTGTTTGCTACCAAAGACTATTTAAGGTTCATGGTTTAATAGTTTTCATTACAACTCAGCCATCATCCAAGGAATCATTAAACATGAGTTCCATTACATTTCTTTCCTGAAAAGATCACTGCAGTAAATGGATTCTGGGGCAAGTAATAGGTGTGAAGTAACCACAAATGTATGGACTCCCTGTTCCAACTTGTGTTTTTGTTTGTTCGTTGAGGGTGGTTTCTGGACCGTTGGTGCTTGATCATACATTTGTTTTTGTGGAGCTGTCATGTTGCTGCTATTCAAGTTATAATAATTTTGCATCATTGTAATAGAAATGTGCCATGTGTTCTGCAGGATCATCATGGACACATGCAGATTCATCTCTTCACTTGGAAAAAGATGTTCTGTCAATGATCTCACTTCCAGGTAAGTAACCAGCATCTGTTTCTGTGAGTACCGGGGTTTTGAAATTAGTAATATTTAGGCAGCAGCAAACCTCAGAAACAGAGAACTGAAACAGTTTTGAATTTTCAGATTCATCTAGAGAAGTAAACATGGTGAATCTGATTATAAAGACAGTGGTACCAAGAATATGCTTTAACTCAGTTTTGTATACTTTTCTGACTGTTGTTGAAGCCAGTTTTCCAGTAACACATAAAAGCATGGGCAACAGAATAAATGACTGGATTACATATGGAATAAAAATATCACAACCATGAACATAGTTTGTTCATATTCATCATGAATACTAATATCCAAAATTTAAAACATTTTACATTAAATTTTGTAAAATCCTGAGAGTTATAAAAGAAGCTTGATACTGTAAGTTGAGAGTGTTGCTTACCCTTTTACAGTGACTGCTGTGTAGATAATGAGGTGAGGGCCCGGGGTGTGCAATTATTGCTGGCTGTGTGCGGCAGCAGTAGAAGCCACCAAGTTATTGGAAGGCTGGTGGATGCACTTATGCTGAAAGACAGCACTGCATCATCACGTAAGACTCGCTATTTTGGTGACTCACAGCATCATCGTATGAAACATCGTGTGATGCAGAGCATTCTGGTTGTTGAGCCTTTGCTTGATACAGTAAGTGTAATTCTGGTAATTGTGTAGTAAAACTCAACTTTCAGTCACTTTAGTCGCTGTATGTGTACAAGTATCTGTCTAAATCTTCCTCTCCCAGGTTCATTCTTACATTTGGCCACTGTTCTGCAGTCATCCCACATGAATTTTCTGTCCACCCATGTGTGTGTTCTACATAATGTCATTGATTGCACTACCCACTGATACAAGGTGGCACCACAAATCACAGACTTTCTTGTTATATAACCTCCAACCCTGTGTTTCATATTTAATTGTTATAAATGTTTTTCTGATAACTGTGTAATGTTTCCTATGACTGTGTGTCTTATTGTACAAGCTTTGTAATTAACCCAAAAAATATACTGTACTGGGGAGTAACCCCTAACTGTCTACAGTTTACGTCCAACATGTTTCAGCCCTGCCTGGGCTAGTATCAAGGTATATCAGTCATGAGAAGTTACGAATGCATAATTGTTTTTACAATATATGCAACATTGTTGCTTTGTAACTTGTCCTCCCTGATAATGGTCCAGGAAGGGCCGAAACATGCAGGGGACATATTGTAGACAGTTAGGGGTTACTGACCATTAAAGTGTATTGTTGGCGTCATCACTAAGATTGTTCTGTTGATGACTTTATTATGCAGTTTGTACATCTTGCAGCATGAAGCTAATTAGATGTCGTCATTTAGTACCATGGAAGCTTCTCTCCATTTTTATATCTTAATGCTATGGTGCTTAAGTATAGGGATAATTTTACTTGCACCTTTTATTTACCTTCCAAGACTTGAAAAGTTTGTATGTTTATATGGAAACAGTACCTTCAGCCAATATGTGAATGTGAAGTGTGTTCTGTGAAGGAAATGTATGTTTATAAGTGTTTGAAAGCAGAGCCACTCTGACCCAGTTTCTCAACTGGTAAAATGTTGTTTACTTTGTTTTTTGTATCTGTAAGTTAATGTCAGTTTAGCGCAGTTAATGTCAGTTTAGCGCAGTTAATGTCAGTTTAGCGCAGTTAATGTCAGTTTAGCGCAGTTAATGTCAGTTTAGCGCAGTTAATGTCAGTTTAGCGCAGT
>Ga0123357_10002247_pt1 | contig 21369 bp, 12 predicted proteins | sample TergutEmb28metaG_FD_89873 | JGI IMG/M metagenome (GOLD analysis project Ga0123357, IMG submission 89873) | Embiratermes neotenicus P4 segment gut microbial communities from Petit-Saut dam, French Guiana - Emb289 P4 | ecosystem: Host-associated > Arthropoda: Insects > Digestive system > Gut ... | reverse complement strand
ACAGAACGAAATGTTTTGCTTTACTTTCGTTGATAAAAGATCGTCACTTTCGGCTTTCGTTCCCTCCCCCCCCCCCCTCCCCCCGCCCCTCCTCCCACCGTCCGGGCCATGTGCAAAAAAAAAAAAAACACACAATTTGCGCGTTCTGACAGAAAGTTTATGTGCAAGGTTTACCGATATAAGAGAAAAATTACAAAGGAATCGTGTGGTAAAACGCACCAATTTTGTAATAAGGCGTATCTACACAACGGCAGCGTATTTGTGAGCTTCGGTTGAAACTAAATGACAGTAAAATGAGAAAAGAGGGAAGGTAGTTACAGGATACTAAAACAAACTTATTGGAGGTAATATAAATGAAAGAAAAGGTTCTTGCATTGTGTAAAGAAACACGTGACGAGAAATGAGTGGTTTTAATAAACGTCAGAGAACTGACTGTTCTGAGTGATTATGAGTAAAAGCAGTGAGGAATGTCCAGGGTTCTCACAGTCTTCCCAAAATTTTGACACTCGAAGATGCACTACAGACTTTATAAGAGCTCGTCGCTGTCATATAAGTCCTGTTCACGCCCTATTCATGTAATATCCTTTTTAATAATACTCTCCCATTTAACTTCTTCATCTGCCACTTCGTCTTTTCGCCCAAAGACTTCCAGAACACAACTCTGTACATATTTTTTGCCTCTCCGAGAGTTGCAACATGGCCTGACATGGCAGGCTTAATATTATCTTATATAGAGTACAGATCATAAAGGCGGCTGGAACAGATCAGTCGGTATAGCGACTCGCTACGGGCTGAAGGGTCCGAGGTTTTAACCATGGTGGTGGCGAGGTTTTCCGGACGTATCCAGCCTCCTGTAAAGTAGGTACGTGCCCTCTTTCCCGGAAGTAAAACGGCTTTGGCGTCACGCTGACCACCGTCCTTCTTCTAACACCAGAGTCGAGTATGGGTAGATCTATATTTTTACCCCCTCCTCCCCTTCGTGATTGCTTTGCATGAATGTAATGGGACGATCTTTATCTCTACCATACAAGTCACGAAATCATAAAGCTTTCTTCACGCAGGTTTCTTCAATCTTCGTGATAAGTCAACGCATTGTCCTCGGCTTCTGTTCTCAGACATCTGCAATGCATATCCTTCCCTCACTTTGACAGACCAGGTTCACACCCATTCGACGGACGGGTAAAGTTAAACTTTAAAAATATCAAGCTTCACGGCCTTAGAGGGCAGTTCTTATGTTAAATAATCATAATACCTCTCAATATCCTCAATCACAACCAACGCACACTTCGCGAATAATTTTGTTAGTTGGCAACCAGTTTCGACCCTAGATTCATGTCATCATCAGGCCACGATACAAGAATGTGAGCATATACATACACTAAATAACATAAGTTGGAGATCTCCTCCTTTTACCTTGAAATACATTAAAATTGTATGAAAAGTGTACAAGGGTGAAATCATTTACGAAATATTTAAGGGCGTTTAAAAAATAACTGTTTTTTTGAATAGCAAATACAAGATTTTTCGTATGGTAGATTTGATGTATGGGGCCGGGATAGCCCAGTCGGTATAGCGATTAGCTACGAGCTGAACGTTCCGGGGATCGAATCCAGGTGGGGCGGGATTTTCCGCATTCGTCCAGACCGGCCCTGGAAACAACCCAGCCTCCTTTATAAGAGGTACTTTCTCGGGGGTAAAACGGCCGGAGCATGGCGCTGACCACCCACCCCATCTATCGCCGAAGTCAAAGAAGGAGTAAAGCCATACCTTACAACCCTCTGGGCATTCGCGGCCTGTTCCAGGGCGAAATTGACCTTTACTTTACCTTGTAGAGGTGATGTATTTTTTTATGTCAACTGTGATATTGCTTAGTAAATGCATTAAGAATAAAATTTCCTGTGTGCTGCATGCTACTGGTATCTCATGACGTGTCCCGACGTATTGCCAATTAATAAGTTGAAATGCAATTTTCTTTTAGAGTAGATTTATTTCGTGGAGATAAAATAGAATCCTCATAGATTAATATATACATACATACATATTAATGACATTCCGAAAGTATTAGATTGAGGTTCTGAAAGTTGATCATTACATAACAAGTAAATATTACCTGGAAAAGCAAGAACTACAACAAACACCGAAAAAGCAACATAATCAAATATTACACCATTACCTCATTTAAATAGCTACAGGTATTTAGTCAATAACACAACAAATATTTCTAATGATGTTTATTAGAGGATAACAACTACATGTTTCGGCCTATTCTGGCCATCATAAGGTTTTCATCTTTCGGATGAAAACCTGATGATGGCCGGAATAGGCCGAAACATGTAGTTGTTATCATCCTCTAATAAACATCTTTAGAAATATTTATTGTGTTATTGACTAAATACCTATACCTATTTATTTATACACACAACGGGGATGGCACATTTCAGAATTCAGCGTTACCTCATTTGTTATGACTTACGATACTGACACGTAAATAGCTGTTTACTTACAGTGTACTGAGCAGTGTACTTAGATTTATACAGTTTCAGGGCTATCAGTAGCTTCGCTGCTTGTTTACCCTTTTAAAGCCTACGGGTTTTGTGATGCACCAACAAATTTACTGCGCGGTACGAACTGGGTCTTTAAATAAAGCAGTCTGCGCTTCGTATTTAAAGGGTTACATTCAACAGTCAACTGCCGCAACGCGACATTTTCACTTTTCACTATCATTCCAAAGTATTGGAATTGTGGAATATTTGTTGCTGATAGAAGTGGTAAATTTTCCCCTTTCATTTACGTGATTGTTCCCAGAGTACCTTGTAAGAGGGTACGACTGACGTCGTTTCTGTTTTTATGGTGGTCACAACATGTCATTCGACGCAGTGTAATGCCTACAACATTCATAAAATCGACCACAAACAAGTGGACGTAATTTGCCTCCATAATTCGTCGTTAACAGTTGTTCCGAGCAAGCACAAACGCACAATTATATTAGTTCATTCAGCCACTGTTTTCCTGCAGGAGGTCTACAAAGTGCCACTGCATTCACGGTAGTTAATCACAGTGTGGAGAGAGCGCCATCATGAAACCTTGTTTCAGTTATTACAAATATGCAGTATAGTACCGTGTGTAACTGTTGTGACCCCACTAACTGATTAGGCTACTAATTGGTGTGTTTACTTCGGTCTGATTTTTTCTTATCTATTTTTTTGACATTCAGAGGAACGTGCATCGTGACACAGTCGTATAATAGAAGCCAAAAGATGCACTATTTCTCGTCTTTATTTTTGATATCCAACTCTACATGTTTCGGACAGAGTTACTGTCCATCATCAGGAGTCTTGATATTGTTTTTACAGCAAATGGTATTTGTCATACTAGTTATTTTGACAAATACCAGTTGCAGTGAATACAGTATCAAGACTCCTGATGATGGACAGTAAGTCTTTCCGAAACATATAGAGTTGGATATCAAAAATAAAGCAGAGAAATAGTGCATCTTGTTGGCTTCCATTTTACTTATTTTCTTATCTACTGTAGAGTATTCTTATGCCACAACAAACATAAATTTTTTTTCTGAAATGCCAGTACATTGTAGTACATCCAGCGATACTCTTATGTCATTTTCCTTAGATCTTGCACTCGTGGAAGAAAAATAAAAATGCCAGCACAGAAAGTACAATTTCATTTTTACACATTTCAGAGTACAATATTTCTGTATGTACGTTATCAGCAGGTTTAAATTCGTTGGTAATGGAAATGCCTTAAACGGGGAGAATCGCAGTCGATCATACTGGAATATTATGTCGAATCATCAACCATTTTTTCGGCCTCATTTCGATTTAGACCTTTATGTAAGTGTCTGATACTTTTGTCTCATTTTGAAAAAAATCAAACACTTTGCAAATCTTAGTTTAAGTCCCAAGCATTAAATTCCGCGAAAAATCTTCCGTTAGAATTCGCTGTGATTAGCACAGAGACAGAGTAGGACGGACGGATACAATGAAGCTAACATTCGCTTATTGCAAAGGTTTGGAGAATGTACCCAATAAACAGGACACCGACTTCAAAATGCAGGCCGTTTTGAAGTTTGTGCTGGAAGTGCCGCTACTCAAAAAGCCGGGGTTACGGAACGCCGCTTGTTGTCACTACGGAAATGTGTTTCAACCTGACATAATCAGAGGGACAGAACAGCCGCACACTCGTTTTGTGGCCTTCTGTCACCTCGACGATGTGTGATGATAAATAGTCCCAGCTGATATGCGTGTCGTATGTAAAAATGTCAAACAGCGATATATAGACGGTTAAACCGTAAAATTTAACTGTTGTCATACAAAATTTTAGTGCTTGATTTGTTAAAAAATTCTCTTCCAGCCAAGGTCGGATTGTCTGTGGGTCCAAGCCAGAGTCTTCCAATATATAGTCTGCATAGGAAGTCCTATTAAATAGTACCGACCCTGGTTGGACAGAACAAATTGGAGATGACAGCAGGAAGTGTAGAACGACAGATCTAAAATCAGGCTTAAATTACGAATATACTGTATGGTGGTCTTATGTGCTTCAAGATATCTAGGAGTATAGAGGTAAAGGAACTCGGTTTACATTATACTTATGATGTATTAGCATCTAAAATAGTTTATTGTCCAAAATAAAATCTCATATCATTTCCAGGCTTTTAAAAGTTAATACTTAAGTACATAATGAACTGAACCAGATTGGAAAACACCCCAATTTTCTTCCGACCGCTGATTTATAAAACGGCAGGCAGGCAGGCGATGTGCAGTTTCCTGCAGCGCACTTCTCTGGAACACTGCAAGTACCGAGTCACGTCTGTTCGCTACGGCGTCGTCCTACCGCCCTTGGCGTCCGATTTCCCTCAGGATTTTCTCCATTGAAATAAAGAACGGAGAAATGGAATAAGTTTCTATGGAAGGAAGTGAATAAGTTCTCGAATGTTTTAGTAGTGTCGCAACTTTGAGGCACAAATGATATTTTCCTTCGCAAAGTCTTACTTTCACACGATATTTATACCCCTCGCACTCAAGGCTTATGAATTTACATTTAAATTTTCTCGTTTAATTTCATATGCTCCCTTTCGCATGAAAAAGTGTCAGTTATTTATCTCGTGTTGTAAGAAATTTCGCATTCGAATCTTTGTAAAATCATATTCTGTCAAATAAATCACCGCTTTGCTACTTTGGTTGCACGAAGAGCACAAAATGGACGCAGAATGGGAACATCACCTTTGTATGCACACACGTTTCGTCTCCAACTTTACTGAAAGTGGAGGGCACGCGACATGCTGTTGCGTGCACTTCATTTCGGTTTGAATCCGATTGAAGTCCACAATACGTAAAGTTCAAATCAAATTTTATGAAGTCTTGCCAATGCGGCCAAGTACACTAAATAAAATAAATGGGCCTTACGTCTGAAGATTGGGGTAGTGCGGCAATCCGAATCTTTGGTACCAGAGACATATTTCAGAGGAAATGGCTTCAAGTTGAAATGTTCTTCGAAGTAGTGTTGTTTAACGATACACAGGCTGCAACAAACAGTCCACAGGACGTCCTACTGCTACAGTTGCAGTCACTGTCGACTATATTATTGGTGATACGAGCACGAACTCGAAGTGGGAGTTCGCTGAAGAGCCAGCATGCAAAGTAATTCGAAGATGCAATGCTGCCATTCATCAGAGCCTATCCTGCACCAGACACAGCCAGTTTTGTAAGGTTATGACAAAGATATATCACATATAAAGGCATTAATTTTATGCACCATTTCAATATTTTAATGTAATGCAATTTCTAAAATCAACATGACGCTACGTTCCATGGGCAAAATCAGTAACCGTCTTTAGTCTGAAGATGAAGGCCGATCCTGTCCACCAAACATAGGTTTCTAATGATTTTTATTAATTTTAATACATCAGACGAAGGAAATATTCCACAACTTTATTGAGTTTAGATACAGATCAAAGCAGTTTAGATACAGATCAGTGCAGTTTAGATACAGATCAATGCAGTTGAGATACAGATCAAAGCAGTTTAGATACAGATCAATGCAGTTTAGATACAGATCAATGCAGTCGAGATACAGATCAAAGCAGTTTAGATACAGATAAATGCAGTTTAGATACAGATAAATGAAGTTTAGACAAAGATAAATGAAGTTTAGATACAGATCAAAGCAGTTTAGATACAGATCAAAGCAGTTTAGATACAGATCAGTGCAGTTTAGATACAGATCAATGCAGTTGAGATACAGATCAAAACAGTTTAGATACAGATCAATGCAGTTTAGATACAGATCAATGCAGTCGAGATACAGATCAAAGCAGTTTAGATACAGATAAATGCAGTTTAGATACAGATAAATGCAGTTTAGATACAGATAAATGAAGTTTAGATACAGATCAAAGCAGTTTAGATACAGATCAAAGCAGTTTAGATACAGATCAATGCAGTTTAGATACAGATAAATGAAGTTTAGATACAGATCAAAGCAGTTTAGATACAGATCAAAGCAGTTTAGATACAGATCAATGCAGTTTAGATACAGATCAAAGCAGTTTAGATACAGATCAATGCAGTTTAGATACAGATCAGTGCAGTTTAGATACAGACCAATGCATGTTGCATTAATGTTAAACTTAAATGTTAGTTGTGTTGACGGAAACATATTGTAATAAAGTAAACTGTGTATATATTTGTATTTTCTTTGTTGTGGCCAGCCTGATGAGGGCCATGTTCTTTCGAAACAAGTAGCTGATCTGCAAAATAAAATATTTGGTTGTGTCTTGACTGGGTTTATCTTCTATTTTTAGTTACATTTTCATATTATCCTTCCAGAAACATCTAAGTCTTCTAACCGACATCTTTTCGGTGACAAAAAGTTTATTTTCCTGTTCTTACACCTCAAGCCAACTGTATGTCCCGTCCATCTAATGTTAGTAATGTAATCGTCCAACATTATTAGACGAAGAGTGTATCTCTCATATTCTGAAGCTCCTCCTCATTATACAACTTTCATCATACGCATGATAGGGTAGCTTTCCGCCTATGATAACACATTAAGCCGTGTACTCTTGCTCAAAGATACACCCACCTACATTTTTTTCCCGTAGAGCCAGTACGGTAGTCAAATAAAAGTTCAACAGGGGACGGAGGTGTATATGGAAATGGACGAAGGTAGAGATAAAAAGAGAATTTTGATCAGGAAATCTCTCTGAAAGCCGTCATTTGAAAGATTAGGGAGGAAATTTTAGTTTATATTTATAATCGATATTACTGACGTGATGGAGGAAAGTTTTGATCAAGTATGGTGGGCGAAATGATTTAAATAGTTTTTAAAGAAGGGATTTGAAAATATTTGCTGAGATTTAGACAGACAGAAATGATGCACAAAATTTCAAGTTTTTTCTTTAGGGATTTCAGAGTAATGAATGTTGAGCCACAATGAGTTTATTTCAGTGTGTACTTCAAGAGACTTTCATGCCTGAGAACTTGGTAATGAACCAGGTGATACTAAAGCTATTAGTTATGAAGTTTACTGAACCTGTCGTAAAGAACAACCTTCCCGTATATCGTTTTCTTAATAAAAACTGCAATCTCAGATCAGCTGCAAGAGAAACTAACTCTGATCCGGAAACAGTTAGGAAATTAAGATAAAATCAAAACTTAAGCTTTTCAAAATTTAATGACGTTACAGAGAGTAAGAGTTAATTACCAAAATTCTGGTTCATTAAATCTGTTTTCCCTGTTCTCATGATTTTTACTTCATTTCCCACTGCCCTTGTGAATCGGGCAGATTTACCCAGTCGATGTTTCATGAAAGTACCTCTCAATTTAGAACGATGTCGCAAAGGAATCTAATTACGTAAGTAGATTAAATATTTAGTAATAATCTTGTCAAAATATTTCCTGCTTTTAAGGAACCAAACAGTAAATCACTGTCTTCATTGTCACATCGAAAGCCAGCTGAATTCATTTCTCACATTCATAACCTCGTGTTCTAAACGCATCTTGTTGGTGTATGTGGCCGCTTCAAAGAGGCTTACTTTTTACGTTAATGCTTTGTTACTATTAATTGAAATGTCTGAAGCCTCTCTTCATTCGTAACTAAATAAAGCTTGGAATTTTTAGCGATATTTTACAACATTTGTGTATGGAGGTTTGATAGTCTAGAGAAACATTTCAAAAAGCCTTACTGACGAAGAGACCTCTCGGACAAAGAAGTGATCCGTCTGATAGGATATTAAATGTATCACACAGCTACGTGCCTTATGTCCTTTCTGAGCCAAAATTCGTAAAAAGAGACATAAAATTGTATATTTAAATTAGGAGGAACATCTCTAAAGATAAATTCAGTAAAATTAAACTTCGGTGTGTATTATACGGATAATTACGATTAATTTTATGAACATTAATGCTGAAAGATCTCAGTAACGACAAATTCTCTCGTCCGAGATTCGAACCGTCCACCTCCCACATAAAAAACATGTTGGTGTCTCATAATAACCTTTGTTTTACGATTCCTTACTTATTCAGTGACATCCGTACTGTTCCCACGTCCCGGATTGTATGCAGCGTATAGCGACAGGGAAGCGTGAATTGTCAGGGGCGAGAAAAGACGCATGCCCAGGGGCGTCTAGTTGTGAAATGCCTCTCGGAGTGTTGTGGGAAGTTTGTTTTTATGTGACAGTAAACACACGAATGTGAACAGTGGAAGCAAAGTATTCAAACACAAGTGGGTAAATTTATTCGAATGGAGTTAATATTCCAAATGCGTTTTTTGCTAATCTCCTGCGTGTTCAAGTACTGGGTATATAAATTGACGACTGCAAATCTTATCGCTGTACAGACATCCAATCACAATGCGCGTTGTTCGAACTGATGTTTTTTATTTAGAAGAATTTTGTGGGTGGTCTGGTGAATGACATACTTTCTCAGATTTGCACGGTAGGTGCTGCTCTAATGATGGTGTTCTCGGTCTTTACAACGTGTAGTATAATGGCTTTTCTCCGATGTTTCGAACGAACATGCTGTATCCATCTTCAGGGTGACTGAATATGGTACAGGTGGGAACTTAGTGATGGAAGGAAGAGAAAGTGTCGCTTAAAAAGGTTTCAAGCATTCGTTCAAAACAACATGACAAACACTCCATGTGGAAGCGCAAGCGACTATCATTTGAGATAAATGTAATTTAATACTAACGCTGAGTGCGACTAATATTTTTCGTTAACGTACTTTATTTTAAACACACATAAACACGAACTGATTTCCTACAACAAAGATTCTTACGCCAATGCCAAGTTTAATGATAAGTTATCAAGTATATTTGGAAAAAAAAAAATAATAATAAAGAACAAATGCACGAAGGGAAGGACGGATATTTTGGAAGGGTATCCAATAAATGAAATTTCCGCACCGTCCAGACCGGCCCTGGGGCCCACCCAGCCTCTTACACAATGGGTACCGGGAATTTCCCGGGGGTAAAGCGGCAGAGGCCTGGTGTTAACCAACCACCATCTCGGGCCGAGGTTAAAGAAAGTGTACAGCTATACACTACTCTCCCTTTGGGCCTTCGTGGGCTGTTATTGGGTGCACTTTACCTTACTTTATCCAATAGATGAAATCTGAAGTCAGTAATGTAACTAAAAATGACTTGGTTCAACTTGGCACACAATTTCGGTCGGTAATGCTACTTCCATTCTTGCTCGCGTTTATGTACAGTTGACTGAGCTAGAGGTCACTTGGCAGTATTTGAAAGGGGTTTTGCTTCACGCTGCTGTGCAAATATTAAAACCAATGCTGCACCAATTAAGGGTGTCTGCTGTAGAAGGTCTAGGCAGTTCTTTTGCTGCATCCAGTTAAGATTTTACCTAAACACTTCTGTTACTTCGACAGTAACAAGTGACCCTAAGAAGGGTTTCTCGTGCCCACAATCCTTACATTGCTTCCGAGCTACGTTTCGTTTTGTATGTCTGTTAGATGGAAAAGTGACAAGACTAAATAATTATTATTTAGATGTCACTTCTCATAAAACTTATTACATGACAAAGACTTTCATTTTAATTATGTCTGTGAGGTTTTCTTTCCCTGTCACCTAATAACGTTTAAAGTGCAGTCATTTCCGCGGCATACAAGCATGATATTACTGCAGTGTAACCTGCCTTTTTGAATTCGGCACTTTCCTATAAATATTACAATGTCAGGTTGACGTGCGAAATTCTGTAACACAACGCGAACATACGCTATAACAAATTCTGGAATTTAATATCATTGCTCCTAGATATATAAGCTTGTCTTGAGTTCATACTTTTGTAGGAAGTAAAGCAATACCGTTACCAAGATAGCAATATACTGAACTTCCTACTTGGTGGTGATAGCTCATGAATTACTGTTGCAGCTGTTCATAACTAACACGGATCTATTTGGTGAAGGTGCTTCATGACATAGTCACAGTTCTTTACAACGAACAAGGAAGTAGCGAAGTTATGACTGCTGTGAGAAAAAGGTATATCTACATTATCGCAGGAATATGTGCTTGTCAATATTTCATGTATGTAAGACGCGTGCTTCACTGACATATCGAAAAAACTTTGTCTGCTCGGTTTTGCCTCATCAGTGGCGGGCAGCCCATTCACCAACCATGAGTCCCGATGTTCCTGCATTTCCCACTTGATCGGTGACATTCCTTGGTTAGCGAGCCTATCATACCTCACGGAGAAGCAGCATTGTTGAGCAAAGACCTATTTGCTAAACCACAAATTGGGACGTGGAGATTTGTTTGTCCTGTTACAGATATTGGGTAGTTCGAAACAGTTGCGTTTGTGGGTGGGAGGGAGGGGTTGGGTGGGAGGCAGCGGCACCCCTGCCTTTTCTGAACCGGACACCCATTCCAACATAAATACTTGGAACCGGCGGTGTTACAAGCCTTCACACAAATTATTGCTGGAACTACCAAGCCCGCATTTGGAACATAAGCTTCTTGGAGTTGCTCGCAAAGATCAGTGCACTTCAGGGACGATCGTCTCTAACTGAATGGATGAAACATAATGGAATTATGCATTCTTATCGGTTAAATGATGTTGAAAATTTCGCTCATAGTAATGTACATTTAATAAGTTCTGTAGCCCTCTGGGACAGTGAAATAACAGAGACGATAAAGAAGAAGTTCAAGCTGTATGCGGTAAAGACACAAGACACAAGAACTGCGACACCGTCGCAAACTCATTCGTAAGCTCAAGATGTCACAGAAAGGCTGATTGAATTTCTTAAAAAACAGACACTAAATACAAAAAAGCAAATCCTTAGGCATTAAATTAAAATATAAAAAACGTAATCATATATAACATTTAAAGAAAAACGGGAGTAATTAAGTATGTAGGACATCTGTAACTAGTGTTTCGTAGGTCCCTTTTAAACTTTTAATGTACGTAGTATGGGTATCATATTTTGTGTGTTTTATAAGTATGTTGAACACAAACTCTGTTTACATGCTTTTTCACATTCAATATTCAATACTCGCAATATATGTAGGTTTATACTTTCGCAAGTATTTCGAATAATATCTATGCCCATAGTGAGCTCATTATCCTCGAGTTAGACCGTTTACAGCTAGGTATGAGGAAACAATTTACCCAAAATCAAATGTTTAAAAAACTGTTGATATCATACGCATTTCTTATGAAACTCTCTTTCATGTACGAACAAATACAAACATGGTGAGTGACCGTCTTATTCTGTCACGTTGTATCCGACATATTTAATGTATTAATCGGTATTAGTGGAATTTGTGATGCATAAATATAATTCCGTATTTATTGTGTCAGTCTGTAATTCAAGCACCTTGATAACATAGTTGTCGAAATAAATTTATAACAATTTATTGCTGTTATTGCTGCTTCTGTTGGTGATGATGATATTGATGGTGATGATAATGATGACAGTGGTGTTTTATTATATTCTGTTTTAATTACTCTTTCAAATTCAGCACTTATGTAGAACTAAAAGTGGGGAGGTAAACTTCTTTCACTATCCCTAAAGTCTATCTGTTCTCACAAAGCGACAGGTCAAGGGAGGCAAAAATTACTCGTATATGCTGTAGCAGATTTTATATTTTATATCGGATGAACTGAGTTTGTACTACGAAAGGGAGGTTCAGTACCAGTGACAGACATTGTTGAAGCTTTTTAGATTTACCTAGCGACACTGCCAATGTGTATACCACAGCGCGTCCATGGTACTTGAAAATGTATGAATATGGGACAAAGGTGGAATGATACTGAGAGCAGAAACCCGAATTGATTTTGACAGAAATCTGCACCAGTGCCCCTTTGTCCACCACAAATCATACATGGACTGAACTTTCTCCTGTTGGCCACATTCATTTTATTGGTACCGTTCTTGTATATTTGTATTAATGGAACCCTAACCAACTGACTGCAGTGAGCAGATTTCTTTTTCAGTAATTTTAAGTAGCATAGCTTGGAAAGGAATTCCATTCGCATCATAGAATTCATAGTTTCATTGCCATCCCAGTGGTTGCTTCCATTCTCCATTCACATGCCGCATTTCTTTAAGATCCTATTTAACATTATCCCATAATCTCCGTCCCAGCTCCGCGGTGGTGCCATCCCTTAAGGTTTTCCTAACAAAGTATTGCTTTATATTCATTACACGCCAGCCATATGTCCCACAAATATGTTCTTCTTCGACCCCGGCCAGTATGATACAGTAAGGTGAAAAGTATAGATTATTACCCTCATCATTATATATTATCTTCGCGTTAGTATTATCTCCCTTCTCTTAGATAAAGACATGCTCCTCAACATCCCGTCCTGTCTAACTTCGCGGCGAGAGACCAAAATTTATCCACACAAAACGATACGTAAATTACTAGTGCTAGTGGACATGTCCTAAAATCCACTCTTTTAAGCATTGTACATACTTTTACATTCACAGGACCGTGCATCGTGATATATTCTTGTAATAGAAGACAACAAGATGCACTATTTCTCAACTTTATTTTGGTAAACAACTCTACATGTTTCGGACAGACTTACTGCCCATCATCAGGAGTCTTAATAATGTTTCCACTGCAACTGGTGCTTGTCATACTCGTTATGTTGAGTATCTGCTAGCGAGGTCGGGTCCGTCCCGACCTTGCTAGCAGTCAATATAAAATAAAATAAAGGTGAGAAATAGTGCATCTTGTTGGTTTCTATTATAAGAACACATCATACAGACAGATTAAATCACCTCTTCCTGTAATTTAATCCATTTGGACTTCAATAAGAATGCGTTCTTATTTGTACTCAAATATTTAAACTTTATTAGCGTGGAAAGAAATTAGCTATTTTCCCAACAGCTTTTTCTCCCCCTGAATTCTGGTGACGAGACGCAAGCATGTACTTGAAAGCTCTTGCTTCTGATCTGCCCAACTTTCTCTCGCACAGCCGCATGGTTGTTGCCATAAGCGGAGTGTTACTCACTTATCCTACGCTCTAGATCGTGTCAGCTCGGTTTACCAACATTTCGTTTGAGTGAGTTCCAGTACAAGAACCCCTTAGGAGCATTTCTCACACGTTCTGCTGACGCGGACTGGTTCTCAGATGTCTATCCATCTGTTTCACGTCCTGTGATTAAATTTTCACATCTCAGTGGGTGTCAATGTCGCCGTACAACTATGAACACCCTCAGGAGGTCCTTAGACACGGTTTATAACGTTATGATGCTTAGAATAAACACTGCAATTTCAAAGGGACTAGTTATAATTTTATAACACCGTAACAAAATTATCAGAGGCAGAAACGCGGGGGAAAATTCAATTTATCTCGACATATTTCATTGGTTTCTGTTCGAAAATGATTGTAGGGGTACCTACGGGGTATCCAGCAGCATGTAGTCTTTGAACGCAGAATTGTGCAGGATAACATATTTTTATTAATTTTTGTCTCAATATAAAATCCACGATTTGGATACCATGCAGCAAAAGCATAGGATATAGTATGTATCGGTCTACAATCGCAAAAATTATATACTGTCCTGGAGCACCAAAAGCCGAGAGAGAGAGCGAGAGAGAGAGCGAGAGAGAGAGAGAGAAGCAGGAACATGAGGGAGGATAAACACAAGAAGGAGAAGAGGGGTAAAAATAAGAAACAAGAGGAAAAGAAGAAGAAGAAGATTTGCAGTTTTTCTTCTAATATCTGCACCTCTAAAAATCAAAACGGCAATTCTATCTTCCACAGTTTCAGAAGATGTAACAATTAGAAATCCACTTTTTATATTTAGTCCAATATTCTTATGACATAACATGAAATGGTTCCGACAGTGTTACTGGCTAAGTACTCGACGGTTGGGGCTACGGTCCATGATATTTAGAACTGTTACCCCCTCTACTATATCCAGAAGGATTTGGACTGTTCCTCTGCTTGCTATCCAAAAGAAACACCAACTTCTTCATCGAGGTAAATTGCCAAAGCGTGAAGCTAATTACTGGTTTCCATCTAATGCAGCGGTCTTCAATGAACGGTGTTTTACTTGCGCACCACCAGAATATCTTTGAGATTTTGTGCTTAGGAACACGAACACCTGTGCCAGCAAGTCGTTCCTTTTACATTCATGTCATTACGATTGAGGTATTTTGTTTCTTTAAGCTACATAGCCAGGTTCGATTCTCTCCAGGAGCACAGGGGGCGCTACTGTGTGCACTTGGTGATAAACTACATCATTTCCCAAAGGAAGGAATTTTCAAGTCTTGTGTGTAATGAGAATGTAATGAATAATAACTGATTGCAGTTTTGGCACAGTTTAATGTTTCCCTCGGTGCAGTTTGAGACGATCGGAAGACAATGTAGAACAAATGAGTTAAGAACTTTCAAAACGGAGTGTGAAGAATTTAATATTTTTCCTCGCTGTCTTGACATGCATCCGAATTCGATGCCCGATTGAACTGCAACAGACAGCAGCAAGTTGTCTGCTTTAAATTACACCATTTCAGAAACCCTAGAAAATAAAAGGGGAACACTTTACTTTTATCTCCATCCTTCTTTCACTTTCATGTATGTCTCGTGGGACTCAGGATATTAAATTAAAATATCGTACTTTAGATGGTACTTTCAAACAAAAAGCTTCTGTCTGTGCAGGCACGTTAGATTTACTACGTTGTCAGGTCGACCTAACTTACACAGATAGCAATAAATAGACTCATACAAAATAAATTTTCTGACTTCAAGCCTATATTACTAATACAGATGACACACACATGTATCACGAAGGCGTAAATCAAAATATAAAGGCTATGTCGACAAAATGTGTAGACTGGAGAAATTGGAATCAAGATGAACTGATCCAAAACTGTGTTACAAATTCATATCTGAACTTAAAGTCTATTGCGCAGATTTAAAATAATAATTATTGTTATTAATGTGTTCCGTTTCTCTCTTGCATAGAACTGATTACCATCGTACAGATCCCACTAAATTTCTTTCCTTTCCTGGAACGAGAGCTGATTAAAAAAAAAACACTAGACATATCTGACCAAATCATGTAGTCAATTTAGTACAAATTACAAAACTCTTTCCAGTTTAGGTTCTTTGGTCTGTCCCGAATGCGAATTAGAGAAAAGTGGATCCTTTCTATATTTTATGCGACTTGTTCTACAAGGCATCAATCCATCACAAGGCTTCTATGTGCCAAGAGAACACAGTGCAGGAACGTGTACTTACACCCGTGCCTCGAGCGGAATTCAAAACCACAACCACAGTATATGAGCAGAACGTTGTCGCACAGCCACTCACATCCTTGCGCAGAAATGCCACATACAATAAAATGAATAATTTTACATCAATGGTTATATAAATATCCACTATCTACATAATATACATGGGCCGGGTAGCGTAGTCGGTATATCGAATGGCTACGGGCTGGACGGTCCGGGGATCGAATCCCGGTGGGGCGAGATTTTCCGCACCTGTTCAGACCGGCCCTGGGGCCTACCCAGCCTCCTCTACAATGGTACCGGGTCTTTCCCAGGGTAAAAAACGGCCGGGTCGTGAAGATGACCCCCCACCCCTTCTAGTGCCGTGGTAAAGAAAGATTAGAGCTATACCTCTACCCTCCCTATGGGCCGTACGGCCTGTACAGAGCCTCAGTGCCTGTACAAGGGTGCGCTTTACTTTATACATAATATACATCACAATTTAGAAGAAATTATAAGAAACATGTCGACTGAAAGAGGTGGGAAGGAATTACCGTTATCCATATACCGTGCAATAGACTGACTGACTACACGATATTGAATTACAAAACCACATGTAATCATAAATATGTGTTGAAAACTACGCTCTTCTGTCCCGAAACGTCGGTAAGAAATTACAACTATTCGCTACATAACAGCCAAGAAAAGCGCAGTTATAAGCTACTTCGCGGAGGAAGCCTAAAATGACTGCATAAATATTTGATATTTTGTACTGTTCCTCCTATTCTTTTTGACCTCTATAGGCCATTTTTATGGAGGTCATTTATAAAAGAAAGTTTGTAATTGAAAGGATTTATTGTAGATAGGTTCCTTTGTAAATGACCTCACTGAAGATGGCCTAAAGAGGCCCTAATATTTAGAAGCAGCGTTACAAAAGAACAAGTATTAATGTTTACAGTGTAATTATTTGATCTATGTACTGTATAGCTCAAAAGGAATTACGCAGGGTTCAAAGTATCAGCCACAAATACAGAATAATTTATGAAGACATTACAAAAGACAGAAACATTCTATTTTTCAACAGGCCTTGACGTCACATCGTACTGAACAGTTTGGCAATAATGATGATAAAGAACTACGAGTGATTACTGTCGTGGAATATGGACTAAAATGATACGGACAAGTCTTTAAGTTCATAATTACGACATTAATCTCATCCCGGTGACCGTGTTGACTATGGCGTATGTCTGAAGCCGCTTGACTGCCGGGATTGCGGGTTTGAATCCCGCTGAGGACATGGATGTTCTTCTCTTGTGTTTCTTGTGTGTTGTGTAGATAGTTGCCTTTGCGACGAGCTGATTACCGGTTCAGAGGAGTCCTACCGGGTGTGTGTGTCTGTGTGTGTTAGAAACCTCAACAATTAGGTGGTGTAGGTCCTTGTTGGTCTGTTGTGTCACAGAAAAAAAAATTATGACTAGGTTGTAGGCATTCAATAAATCTAAGAATTATATAACCTGAAGCATGTTGTGCTCCAAGTTTGTACACCTAATAGCCCGTTAGAACTTTGACATGTGGATTCATGAGGGTAAAGCGATACGAATTGATCCATGTGCTACTAAACACACACGAGGAAGTCGAGATTCCTAACCTTAACTATAGATGGGAATGATGAGCTTCACGTTCCACTTGCTTTACCCCCGAGGCCAGAGTCCCCGGCGCCCTTTAGTTAGAAGAATTGATAGCCCCCGGAACAGGTGTGGACTTTTCGGAAAATAGAAACACCTCTTGTAACTGCTCGCAATCTAATAGCGATTCTTCAGTCACCGAGCCTGTAGTCTGGTAACTACATCGACTACCGTGTCTCGGTTAGATTAAAAAGGGTAGGAAGTAGAGAAATAAACCGCCCGCCAGGGCCTCGTTTTTGAATGCATGTGCTAAACCAGCGAAATTCAGGCGTCAATTAAAATATGAAAGGCTTTACAATGTGTATCCACTACCTTTCAACTCCGAGTGCGTCTGCTATATTCGAAACGCATTATCACTGGCCATATTTGAATCACATTTCATATAAAAATTAGCGGTCTTTATTCTGTTTTTGTTGAAATAGGCGAATTATTTGCAATGGATGAGTTGTGTATGGCTTGAAACACTTTATATTTTGAGCTAAATATTCTATTGTTTTTGACAGTGCGACTCTGATGTTCAATAAAACAGAACTCTGTCTTTTGTTGTCTACCATAGCAGCGATATTACGTATTGAGAGATAAGATCAATAAAGAAAATCATGCCCTGCTTTTATTACAAAGCATATCCTGCTTCTGAATAGAGAAAAAGATTTATTGATGATAAAAATGAAAAAAAATTGCTACTGACTCGGTTCAGCGAACCAGGAAGAAAAGAATTACAGCCTCACGACAGTCGGTGAATACGCCCAATAATTTATGTTGCAAGTGTGGCTGTACTATAAATAATGGCATGGCATCGAAGTTATCGTGGTAACTGTATTTGATTACCAAGAGGAAGAGGCTGCAGGGATGGCACGCTTCAGAAGAATGCATTAATATAGAGGAAGAAGTTGCTCATTCTGCCGTTTAATGTGTTGCAAAAATCAGGCCAAACGTATTGTGTTCAGAATGTCCACAAATCTGTGTCCACATAAAACAATGGAAATTTGTTTGAGATGACTTTAGTAAAGTCTAGCGTCAGTGAAGTACACATCGTAACCCACAGGAATATTTCAAACTAATTTCAGAATTAAAGAACTAAATTATATTCTGCAAATGATTCGAATGAAAATATATGAAGAAAAAATACTCTGATTATCTACAGTTGAAGGTTATCTAAATATTTTTAATCCTTGGGCAAAGATAAAATTCGGAAATATATTCTCTGAACGGAGTCTGAAATTGCTACTGCCTTCCCACATTTATGTACTTTATTCCACAAATAACTTGCGACTGTTGAGGTTTCGGCGAAGGCCTCAAGATGTAAATTAACCAGATATTATGCCTGGCACTTGCCTGCTGGAAATGAAATCTAGCAGTAAACCCGGTGCTAAAGACGGGGTTCAGAATGGGTACCTCCCGAATAAAGACGCTCCCCGACTTGATCATCAGTTACGTTCAGAACCTTCCGGAGTAACTTCTAACTGCGTGTATATATATATATATATATATATATATACATATACATACATATATATATAGCCAAATATGTACGTGGGCATATACATAAGAGAGCACACTGCAATCACACAATCCACCACACTGATATATGAACGGCCGTAGCATGGCCACCCCTTGCGCGCGTCATCGTCCAGCATTATTCTTCCGCCCCTTTGTCTCAATTCACTTCCATTCCGCCCTTGGGGGGGGGGAGGCGCATTACAAAATATTACCTTAAGTTGTGCCATCCCAGCTGTTGTTGTAGACCACGCAATAATAACGACGCAATCCGTCCTATCACAACCTTCATCATAGCAAATCCAAGAGCAGCTACATGTTTCGGCTGTGTAAAGCAGCCACCATCAGACCGTATGCCTCTTTAATGCATAAAGAAAATTATATAGGTGTAACCATACTTATAATTCCAAATTTATTTTTGGTTAGAATAAATATTGGCATTACATTTATATAATTCCCCCTTTAAGGTCTGAAATCGGTGGATGTAGCGCGACTACCGGTTATAATCACAAGGAGTGACATCCCAGTTTTGCTTGTACAGCAGCCATGTATTTTATAAATATATGTGTGGCTATAACTGTATAATTTTCTTTTAACATTATCTTAGACATATGGCCTGATGATCGCTGCCTTACGTAGCCGAGACATGAAGATGTTATTGAATTTGCTTTAATAAAAAGTCATTAATTTATTTTCAAGTTTTATTTCATCTGCTTAAGCCTGAAAATGCCTACCTCAGGAAGTATCTGCACCAGACCAGAGCATAACAGCCACATCAACCTTTTCTGTCTTATGCTTTTACGTAACAATGCCTAACGCATGGGGCACTGCACACCTTAATAGTTAGGACTAGGGCTATGGACTCTAGTCCTTACAAAGCATTTACGTTCAGCCAAAGACTTCCTTGTCGTCTCCTGGTACATAAAACTTGCTATTCACTTTGAACAAGGATAAAACAGATTCGAAACAGTTTTTTTTCCTTCAGCCTTTTTACATTATATATAGTAAACTTTTTAAATAACTTATTACTGCAAGTCAACTGTTTAAAGCACTTCTTTTCCGGTACTATGTCGGATGCGTAAAAAGATTCAGCTCTCCTCTGTAGTCTTTGGAAGGGTGGTTATACTACACGATAAACGAAATTTCTACACTGAATATTCTTTGATGGAGGAATAGAAAACAATATGTCGTTACATTTTCGGAAAGCTGAAATAGCACAGAAATTTTTACACCCGACTGAAAGGGCTTGACTCTGTGTATAGTGTCAACATCTCTGACCCAATATTATTTACTTATTTTTCTTATTCATTAAAAAGTTTCTCTTGTAACAGAAATCCCGAAAGGAAAGACCACAGCGGCGAGTAATGGTGAAGGTATTAAATTACGAGGCAGAGATATTCCTTTGTTTAATTAAGGTCTACGCCATGAAGACGCATGACTCCGAACGTTCTTAACTTCGAGGTTACCAACAGATACATGTGCGTGATTAGCTGTACGACCGGTCGCTGACCTACCAGAGACACAAACCCCGGTACACACAGTTGACCCACACCTGATGCTAAAGAGAATTTTCAGAGCCCATTACGACAACAGATCTCAGACATTCAGAATGAAGACAGTCACTAAACTGAGTTCTATCTGTTTCAACATGAAGTGGATTTTAAATGTGTGAAAAGACAACTGAATTCCATGTAGCTTAGGCAAGGGCAACTGGCGGGCTTTGTGAACATAGTAATGGTATTTCTGCTTCCATGACATGGAGAAAATTTCTTGATAGCTGTTTAATTACCAGCATGTGAGGAATAGCTCTTCTACATGGCGTCAATACTTTGTCAGCTGCACAAGTTATACGTAATCAATAATTGAATTTGAGGAATGAGATGGAAAGAAAGCGGACTGCGAAGGTTGATCCCTATTGTAAGGTAATAACGAGGGACTTATTTTGTAATTTATATGACGTCACTTTGTTATGTAAATGGGTACATAGTGGGAAGGGCGGTTATTTTGAAGTAATTGTGAAAAATTATTCTAATATAATACCTTGTGTTTCTTATGGAAGAAATTTGAAATACCACATGTACTTCGAGAAACGAGCTCAACTAAATGTCGATATAAACGGTATATTTGCAGCAGGAACAAGGATATGTCAACCACTGTACTACAATCTGCAAAATAATGTTTCGGAATTTGAATGGTGTTAATAATAAGAATTTCGATTGGTGCTAACACCTGGTCTTTTATTAGTAAAAAAATTCATAAATTTGAATAAAGTTACAAATCAAATATTTAAATATTTTAAACGTCAACCTTTATGTTTTAGTCTCGTAAATCCTATTTATCTGTATGTTCCTATTTTATGTGCTTTATTTTGAACAAACTGAAAACAAGGATTTTATTTTTTCAGTCAAACACAACGATATTTTGTTATTTAACTAATTGGCTATAAGTTTCGGTCATTAGACCATAATCAGGCCATCTTTACAAGAAATTT
>Ga0123357_10002246_pt1 | contig 21370 bp, 16 predicted proteins | sample TergutEmb28metaG_FD_89873 | JGI IMG/M metagenome (GOLD analysis project Ga0123357, IMG submission 89873) | Embiratermes neotenicus P4 segment gut microbial communities from Petit-Saut dam, French Guiana - Emb289 P4 | ecosystem: Host-associated > Arthropoda: Insects > Digestive system > Gut ... | reverse complement strand
TACATCAAAGATATCACTGTAGCATGATGAAGCTATCACTGTAACATGATGCAGATATCAGTACAGCAAGATGCAGATATTACTGTAGCATGATGAAGATATGTTATTTATGTTAGTTCACTAGTTCATCTAGTTGGTCTCTTAATGCACAGTGATATCTTCATCTTGCTACAATGATATCTTCATCATGCTGCAGTGATATCGTCATCATGCTACAATATCTTCTTCATGCTACAGTGATATCTGCATCATGTTACAGTGATGTCTTCAACCTCCCTCTTGCTGTTCTGTGGACTGCTGTGCTTGGAGAGTGGGATCGAGAGGTTGAGGAAAATACAGAAGTTCGAGTGCCAGTAGAGAAGGTGTTTGTACATGAACATTTCCACAACTTTCAGCATGATATAGGTAAAAATAATATATTCTTTGGAGCCAGAACTTATCTTCTATATGGATTTTGATAAGTTTGTGACACTCTGGCACGGTGTGCTAGGGCCCATTTTTATTTGCACTGCAGTAGGCAGAGAGAGAGAGAGAGTGTGTGCGTGCGTGCGTGCGTGCATGCGTGCGCAAGACACAGTTTGACATTGCCTGTGTTGGTTTCCCTCACATATGATATGCCATGTGTTTTCACTGTTTCCTGTTTGTACTCCTTGTGGCAGTTTGGAAATCTTGATGGTTTTCTGAGTCCTTTCAGGTGACAGCCAGGATTGTTTCTTCACATTTGCAACAGTTTCTACCTTTCCCATCAATATTGTGCTCTTGGCTTGAGACATCCCATTGCATATGCACCAGAAGATTCAGAAGTTATCTATAAAACAAGGAAGTGCTGTTTCCTTTCATTGTTCTTCTCTGGTGCTTCAGCCCAATAAGAGACCTTGACCACCTCAACTGTGCTGCACCATTGGTGCCCATCCATTACTTTGATCTTCAATCCCTTGATGCCCAGAAATTGTATGTGGGTGAGTCAGCAAGTGTCCAGAATGCTGTTTTTTAAACTTTATTGTGTTGGATATACTGCTGATCGTGCTTGCTGGTACTTGTGGCCATGTGGGCTGGGTTCATTGACAATATGGTTATGTGGAAAAATTATCGTATTTTACAGATTCCAGTAATATTGTATTGCTGTGAAACAATACATTCTGTATACTTTGTGACTCACCCCGGTATATCCTGTTCTTTGCTGTCTGACCATCTCACAGACACTCTGTCTCTCTCCCTTGTACCCTCTGGCTCTGTAAGGATTAGTCTCCTGCAAGGGCTCATATCTTGGGATCTGAAAAGTTTTCCTATTCACCCTATGTTTTTATCTTTTACAACTTTTATTATACATTGGCATGAACAGAATTTGGTCTGAGCTCATTCACTTGCCCGTGTTACTCATCGTGACTAAGACCTTCGTAATTCATGTAGGTCTTCTTCACTTGTTTGTTGGTTTAACATTCTGAGCACCAAGTTTCCTCTTTTCAGATGTAGACATATGGCCAAAATTTGAAGAAAATAATCGAACAAGTAAAGAGCAGTTCAAAGGACATGCATTTTTCTAGGTGCAGCTACTGGCTGATTTGGCTGAGATGTGTCCAACTGCTGTATTTACTGATTGTTATCAGCAGTCTTGGTGCTGCTCACATTTGTCAGGCGGTTGTAAATATGAGTATTGGTTGGTATTGGGGGGGGGGGTCACAAGTTGAGCCATTGTAAGTTGGGTAAACTAGATTGGAGTGTATGTATGATTGTAAGTTGGGGTCTGCTGTTTTACAACTTCACTGATTCTGTTCATAGAAGAATCATACTCTAATACATGTTGTTTGGATTTTGCATTATGACAGCACTTCTGAAACTGTCGCAGATCTCAGGGCCTGTCAGCAGTCGATTACAGTCTATATGTTTGTCTGAACAAGCTGCCACTTCGCCATTTGCATCAGGACCCTGCATAGCCACTGGCTGGGGACAAGTAAGTCGCACTGGCTCACTGACAGCTAAGCTGCTAGAGGCCAGGATTCCTCTGCAGGAGAGTGCAGTATGTCGGTCTAAATATGGTAACTCCGTGCCCATTCGGGCAGGACATCTGTGTGCAGGACACCTTGATGGATCAACAGGCACATGTGTGGTGAGTGGCAGTGGATGATATGGCTGTGCTGGTGTTTTAGGTGTGTGTGTGTCTGTGTGTGTGTGATGCTGACAGTTACCCAGATTATCCTGTGTTAGATCAGCTGTTCATGAACATTCAGTTCCATGGTTCTGAACCTTGCATTTTCATAATTTTTCTGGACATAGGCAATACCAGATGGTCTCTGCAGTATGCTTATACTGGAACAGTAGCTTCTGTGAACATTGCATGATGTCTGCATTCATTTAACCCTTTAAAGCCCAAATAAGTGGCAGTACTTCTTTACCTAGTGCTCCCCCAATTCCCATAGAGCATTGCGTTTTGATGGATCCCAGGAATTGCCAATTTGTTGTCCTGGTAAGAGTAATTTTAAGATGAAGATGAGTATGAAGCAGTGGAGGAATGATGCTGACAGGGGAAACCAACATGCTGGGAGTGAAACCTGTTGTCCCAGTGCCAGTTTGTCCATGTCACACCTCATGTGGACTCAGGCAGGATCAAACCAGGCCTCCACTATGCGAGGCTGACAACACACTAAGTGCCTGAGTCATGCCATGATCTTTAAACTTAACCTGAATTATATTTAAAGATTCAGTTTGTATCTCACAGTACACACACTGTCTTGGTAATAAAAACCACTTGCTGTGTAGGAAAATAATTATTATTTGTTCTTAGATCCATATTATGCACATAAATGGAGTTTGTGGGCAGAATGTAGAGTTTTTGATGGTTCAACCTGATGATATATACACTGTCCCATCCTTAAAGTGTTAAGAAGCTGGTTTCGCACGACGGACAGGGCCCAAAGTGAGGTCACAGATTCTTGAAGTAGTTAATACCAAGTGAAGAGTGCTGCAGTCTGTGATGTCACGCCATTTAGTCACGTAATTCGGTACTGTTGTTTGAAAGGAACATCCTGCCCCCATCTTCAGGGCATAAATGAAGATGTAGGCAGGGGGTTCCTCTGACTTGACAATAGGTACCACCAAACTACACGGAGTTACATCTGAGATTATATCAAGCCTCCATAGTCGTCCATGTGAGATTTTGTTTAATTTTGTACGTTTTTGTCAATAATTCAACATCAGAGAGCAGAGTCCTTGAGAAGCTACTAGTTTGCAGCCAGTCAAGAAATTTCTCCCATTTTGTGGAACCTGAAGTTCCCTTACCATGTTCACTGCAGTCCACCTCTTTGTCCCTGTCGTGTGCCAAATAAATATAGTTTACACCAATCCATGCTCTTTTCCATCACCTCTGTCTCTCTTGTGACTGTGTTTCTAATTGTTGATGGCCAATACAGTGCCAAAACGTGTAGGAGACTAGCAGTGTGGAATTGTGTCATAAACAAGTTACAGTAAGTGTATTTAGTTGAACTGTTTAATATTTAATTTTAATGTGCTTAGATCTTGCAGGTGGTCACCTTCCTTTAGGCTTCCTCACACATACCCTGCATTCATTTTTCTTCTCCCTGATGCATGCTACATGCCCTGCCTGTCTCATCCTCTCTGATGTGATCACTTGAATGAAACTTTTGAAAAATTACAAATTACAAAGTCTGTTATTCAGTTTTCTTCAGTCCCCCATTACTTCCTCCCTCTCAGGTTTAAATATCTTCCTCACCACTCTTTCTTGAACTCCCTCAGCCTATGTTCTTCCCTGAATGTACAAGATCAGGTTTCACAACCACCTAAAAAAACAGGCCAATTATATATCTGTTTACATTAATTTGCTTATTCTTATACAGCCAACAGTAAGACAAAAGATTCTGGACCAGATGTTTGCAGGCTTTCCCCATATTTAATCTGCTCCAAATATCTTCATGCATACAATTTTTATTTGTCAGTGTTTTTCCAAAATATTTGAACTGTGCCACATTTTCAGTGTCAGCAAATCAGAGATGTTTAATGTGTGTGTGTGTGTGTGAGAGAGAGAGAGAGAGAGTGAGGGGGGGTGGGGGGGGTGGGAGGGAGATAATGGGTGGGCAAGTGAGTGAGTGGGATAGTTCTAAACTGGCCTACTTTTTTTTTATCATGGCATCCCATTGTGTTTTACACGTTACAAAACAGATACCAGTTACTATCAACACAACTAATTCATTACGTGGTAGATGTTTTTAGTGTGATTAGCAGCTGTAATTTTTATCCTGATCATCTTGTTGTTTTATGTATATTAGGCAATATTTATCAATTACTATCAACACAATTTATTATAACAAATTAGTTAGTTGGGTTGATGGTAATTGATTGACTCCATTGAACTACATTCATTGAAGTCCGTGTGTAAGACGACAGAAATATTTATTCAGTAAAGAGCCTTTTGTTAGCCACAGAAAAATTTTGGTGTGAAGGTGATGCAGTGTTCAAGCCAGTGCTGTACTTTTTTCTGCCTTCTCTCCTTGTTCTATGTTGCTGTTTGTAGGGTGACTCGGGTGGACCGCTACAGTGTAGTATGGTGGATGGGCGATGGTATCTGGCAGGCATCACGTCATTTGGTTCTGGTTGTGCCAAACCTGGTTATCCTGATGTATACACACGTCTCTCATTCTATCTGCCATGGATCAGAAATAAACTGAAGCAACAATGAGGACTGGAATTACCCTTCTTTTTGTGTTTTTGAACATAAGAGTGTCACTGAGACTTGCCATTGCCCCTTCCTTCAGTGTTTGATAACACATATTTGTGATTTTGAACACAAATTGAAAATTGCATTGTGGATGTTATCTCTTTGTTTGTCTGCTCTATGTCTGATATGAATACAATGCAGAAGAATCCATCTCCAGCGATATGGGACTGTGTCACTGGGTGAGCAGTGCAGGTCAGATTGAAGGATCACAGTGCCTTTGTCTGCAGATTGAGAAGGCCTGTTGCACTGCTTGACCTTGACAATGGCAGTATTATCTTGTGGAACACTGGAAACTGCTCACTGAACAGCGCAGCGTCGGGTCTTGGAGTGATGATGTGCCAACAGTGCTCTAGGGTAGAAGATTCTGAGTAGTGCAGCAGCCACTGTTGTGACTGTGTCTAGGTGGCTTTTGGTGTTGCCATTCTTACTTCTGTTTATTCTGCTGAACATATGGAGTGCTGGTTGTAAATTGACTTTATGAATTATAGCATTGTCAAATACATTGTCACATACTGTACTGGAGGATTCTGTTCTTCTGGCAGATGACACCACATCACTGGGCCACTTGTTCCATATGTTCTGAATGGATGCATCTCTTTCTTCTTCAAGCATTGAAGGTTCGGAAAATAAAGGAATACTCAAACGTTATTATGAAAGCATCAAAACTTGCAAAATCTACTAATTGCTTTTTCTGTTCACTCCTCACAAAAGCAGTTATGTTACAAACATAATGGTTGGTATACATCTGTCATATATCTCAATGATTACTTATTTCTGTTCCCATATTGGTTGCATTCCATACCAATTTTGTAACTAATACACAAGGATACACAACAGCAGTGCTTCCCAGTCTACGGGGTTGTGAAAATAGTACTGGGATCTGTCAGCTGCACAAGTATCAGATTGTCATGTCCCTGTGAGTATGAAAATATGAATTATGCGTGCGTGATGCACTGTAGCTGTCTAACTGCTGTTGATAATGGACTGGCAGGAACAGACACTTACATCTTCATCCTTTGTTGTTTTATCATTACAATTTCACCTGAGATGGTCTCAGTTCATTTGTGAAATCTGTCCTCTTGAACACCAGAGCTCATGTGTAATAATTTTGCAGAGTGTGCATTGTGGAAGGAATGTAAGTGGAATTTTTGTAAAAAACATACCTTGACAACTGCACCACGTAAAAGGACAGTACACAGAATTGTGGAACATAGTTGCCTTACAGGGTAAATGCTGGACAAGCAACACAAAAACCTGTGCTGGTGTTGGATAATTCATGGTTCAATTCAAGTAGGAATGTAAGCGGCCAAACTACACATGTTCCTGTCACTAGTTAGTCCAGGTGCAGTTCCTGCAGCTAGCTGTACATGATCTGAAAGTGCAGTTGCTGCATGTAGAATCATGGTGCCCATGTTTCTTGAAGATGCAAATCCCAGCTGTTATGTAACTTAATTCCACACCATTATTCAGGGAATTAACTGAAGAAGAGAAATGTCAGTATTTGGAGAGGAGAGCTTTGTCACGTGTTGAGAAACGTTTAGAAGGTGCAAGTTGTGGTCAGTACTTTGAGAAGCTCCAGTGAAGGGACTTCCCTGTAAGGAAAAACAACTAAATTCCAAGCAGATGCAAGTGTTGTCAGTGATAAAACCTCCCATGACAGCTGCCTTTCTCAGGGACACAATAAAAAGACCTGTGTAATTTTAGTATTTGAAGATGCTTTCCATATGTTTCCATGCGCATGTGACAGCAAATTAGAAAGAGACACTGTCTTATGATAAAATTTCCCCATTATATTTTGAACTATACTGATTCTAATGCAATGTGGAAGGTATATATATATATATATATATATATATATATATATAATGACAGGCATAACCCTGCCTTTGTATTGCTTTAATTTCCCACTGCCAGCAAGCACAGAAGTTCAGAGCAGCCACAGCAGAGCAGGTCTCTGGACTCTGGAAAAGTGAAAGCTCTCATCCTCATGCTGGGAATGGTGGTCCAGCGTGTAGCCATGTTACAGCTATGTATGTGTGTCAACAGTTGCACACATGACTGTCAGAACTGTAAGGTTTTGTCTGACAAATCTGAATCTGTATGTCAGTATTAATTTCTCAAAAAATAAAATTATAGTAATAGATCTTAATTAGTGACTAGAAATCACTGAAAGAGGAATACAGAATTCCTATATTCTCTTTAGGACTTTGTATTTCTCACTTTGAATATGCCACTGTAATGTGAGGACAGACGAACAGAAGTAATTTAGTTTTCTTCTGTTGGGATGCAACAATCCACATGTCAGGGATTGTAAAGAAACATGAATGTCAAATTTGGAGTTTGGTAAATGTAACGAATATACAGAATATGAAGGAATGTGTGTGCATTCTGTGCGTTACGTGCATTCCTAAGGTCAGAAATGGGATCTCCATAAGGCCTCTTATTGATTGCTGTAGGTTTAATTGTTGTTTCTAAAAGGTGAACTTACACATTTCAATTTTTACTGGAATGTATTATTGTGCTGTTTTTCTGCTAATTTTGAACCATGACAAAAGCAGAGTGTGTCACTTAATTGGTTATTGGTGTTGTGAAATCATCTACTACATACTGTGTGTCTTTTTAATACAGTGAACAGTTTACTCATGTTTTCCATTCACATACTCTTACACTGTTGAGTGATGTACATTTGTAGTGCTGGGGAAGTTACGAGGGTCGTTCAAGTCACACCAGGACTTTTGAGTTTAAAAAATAAAAGAACAAATTTCAAGGAGTGGAAACTGCATTTATTTTTCAACATACTCCCCTGCTACATTTATACACTTATCCCAGCATTTAACTAATGCCTGGGAAGCTTCAGCATGGAAAGATTTGTCATTATGGCTGAACCATCCTAGGACAGCCTGCTTCACTTCGTCATCAGTGCTGAAATACCGACCTCCAAGGAACTCCTTTAGGGGTCCAAGCAGGTGGAAATCACCCGGAACGAGGTCCAGGCTGTAAGGGGGATGTGGCAATACCTCCCAGCCGAGTTGCTGTAATGTGCACATAGTGTGATGAGCAGTATGAGGTCGTGCATTGTCCTGGAGAAACAGGACACCCTTAGTGATCAAACCAGGCCATTTTTTCTGCAGACACATATGCACATCACTCAGAACACGACATTAATATTCACTGTTGATAGTGGCAGCACGGGGTAGAAAATCCACATGAATAACGCCACGTTTGTCCCAGAAAACACTTGCCATCTCTTTACCTGCAGACGCAATTGCTCGAAATTTTTTTTTGGTGGTGGTGAATCCGCATGCTTCCACTGCTTTGATGCTCGTTTTGATTCCGGAGTGAAATGATGTACACAGGTTTTGTCACATGCAATGATGTGATCCAGAAAATCCTGGCCTTCCCTGTCAAAACGCTCCTTCAACTCAGTACAGCCTTCAACTCTTCTGTGCCGGTCAAAAGCAGAAAACTGTCTTGGTACTCTGTGTGCGCTACCTTTTCGAAAATGCAAATGTTCGTGAATGATTGTGTTTACCGTTCCCACAGAAAGATTTGTCTCTTGTGCAATTTCACGACAGGTTATGCGTCGATTATCCAGGATCAGGCGTTCCACATGCTGAATGTTCACAGGAATGACTGCTGCGGGCTGGGAACCGCCACCGCCGGGATCATCACTGACGGACATACGGCTATCTTTGAGACGTTTAAACCATTAAAATGTCTTACTGCGGCTGAGCGTCTCATCACCATACTGTGCTTGAAGTCTTCTGTAGATAGCCACGGATTTTACACCTTCGTCCCGGTTTGACTTTAACACCCCTCGTACACAGAGAAGTGTGTGTTTAGAACATGGTGCATATCACCAGACTTACAGTGCAACACATACCATGGGCACAGATTTTAATCTCTTCAGAAAGCCATAATTTGTTTGTAGTGAACTTAATGACAACATTTTGCTTGTGTTGCCTGACTCAGGCTGTATAAGAATGAGCTTCTGCCACCAGCAAGAGAAGTTTGGGTTAATTAACCTGGAAGTGTGAACTAATGGTGGGTTTTATTATATTTCCACAGTTATCAGTGGTAGCCCAGTTAGTAGATGGACAGGTTGCAGGCTTTAGCATTCAAAATTTGATTCCTTGCAGAGGTAAGAGTTCCCCCGCCCCCCTTTTCTCACCCCACTTTGCTGCATTGTCAAGAATGGCTCAGGGTGTCACACAGCCTCATGTCTGTTGTGTAAGGTTGGCTCTGATGAAGTGACAGCAGTGCAATGCAACATTTAACAATGTGTGGAACTCTACCTGCTGCCACCTGTAACTGATCATTGCAGTGGAATGCTTCACATTTCACAATGCTGTACCTGCATAGCATGTTAGCTCACACTATAATAGGCACATGTTTCTTTTTTCTGGAAAAAATGTATTTGAAACTCATTAAACACTTATGGCCGCATCTTGCACATACTGTACAGTACATATGGCTACCTTTAATTCAAATGGTTTTGAAACTTAAATGTTGAATAGTAAAGTAGTATGACAACTTTGTACTCTTATACAAATTGTGAAATAAAATTTCTTTTGGGTGTTAATTAGAAGCTAGAAGGCTAAAATGCATAAACTCTGGAATTTCATACAGTATGAAGGTAAACATATTCATATGGAATATGTAATGACATGTAGGTCACCCCCTTTTTTTGAACCAAGTTCTTGGCGTTGGCTAATGACTGTCTATGTTTAACTTCTGTTTTTAATTATTTTGACTTTTACCATAATTTTGATAGACTTTTCTAACACCACCCCCAGGTTTGTAGGCTCTGTGGCAGTTTAGGTCGACCACCTGTAGAGAATTATCTATAGAAACGAGGTACTTGTGGCAGCATGATTGTCGTGGAGTACGCAGGGGTTTGAGACAGGCATAACGCATTCACGCCACCTTTGGGTTGGTCGTTACGGGGGCGGGGAGGCGTTGGTGTGTGCACGGGTTAGTGTGTCTGTCGTCTAGCGGACCACGTGCATGGACATGGTGAAGGGATTAACGCTGTCGGCTCGGCCAGGTGATAAATGTATTGAGTCTGTTGGTTATGATTGATGAAGAACTTGACATGTTTCCACGTGGCCTCAATCATGTTAGTTCTTCCGCCTGGCACACCACCGACTTGGGAATTGCACGATGGGCTGAGCATTTCATATCGCTGGAGACACAGGTCGTGTGAGAATTGTGTGTCGTCTTTGAGTGATAAAATAACGTAGAGCAGAAAGGCGTTTGTTGCAACACCGTCAACACGATCAGGCGACCGGCCGTTGTACCAGGCAGGAACGTGCGACATACGCGCGACGTGCCCTCGGTACCTCATTACAGTGTGTGTGTGTGTGATATCTCCGGCCATGTGGACCAGTGTGCATTAGACAGGATATTGAAGAGGTACAAGTGAAAGGACGCAGAAGAAACGACAGAGAAGCAACACGCGCACACAATACACATTTGAACCAAACTTGGTGGCGGGGAGGGAAGAATGTGGCGCGCCGTTGATAAATGCGCGAGAAGTGGAATACATACATAGCCACAGCACTTATCAAATTAATTAGGGGGTGGAGGTGGCGAGGATATAACCAGACTAACAGCAGTAACAGCTGGGGGATGCGAGAGGAAGCATGGGTATGTCGGAGGTTACACAGGGCCGGAGATGTAATGCGTTGCGGACTATTCGATACTCACCCTAGTTTAGTGGAAGTCATTTGACACTCCACGAGGTGCTCCTCCTCACAACAATGTGCGGAGGGGACCGACTCGCTCTGTATCGATGAAACTGCAAATTCAACACACCACAGTCCGATTGGACACAATTTTGTCACTAGCACTAACTGAAAACATTCAACCTAAGGTCCGTCTCGAACGGAGCTATGAATGTTATGGGGGCCACAAATTGCACAGCTTTTGCCTTATCACCAATGGCGGGGAGGCGAAGAAAAATATCACCACAAGACCGGAACGAGCCGCTTGTAGATATAGGACAAAGCGCGAAGCAATGGCAGTTTTACATGGTTACGCTGGAATTGCGCAATGAGATGAGAAGTGAAATTCAGCATACGACATGCAAATCTAACCCTCGTGTGTGTGGGTGAGACATACCAGCGCCACACACGGGAAACAGGCGTTACAGTCACCTCTCCCAGCGCCATGATGGGCAGTTAGGAGGAACTACTGTACCACAAAGAACGAGGATCGCCTAGATGCCGCGACGGTTCGCACGAGATGCCGGTACTACATATATGATCTGTGTACTACATGATCTGTACCTGTACTCGCCTGGTAAAGGCACCGCAACTCATTATTTACGTTCTGTGCCGCGGCAGTAGCATGGACGAGTATGTGACGGCGTGACAAGACAGGCGGTAGAACGGTACATTTTTATGGGATTCTGAGTTACGATGGTAAATATAAGTTATGTTTATAATAATGACATTGGAAAATGTGGATTCTGGTTTTGTATAACATGAATACAGGTATGTTCGAATTATATGTGTAATTTGTTTTGTTTTTGTGCTCCACAGGCTCGCAATGCAGAGAAGGCAATGTAAGCAAGGCATGGAAATTGATGATGTACTTTGGAGTTGAGAATAGAACGTGTGCTTTTCCATATGGAATGTATTGTAATATTCCCGATAACACCAATCGAATAAGTTACACAGGAAACCGTCATATCCCAAAATTATTGGTGGGTTAAATCATTTGTACATTATTATTTTTGATGGGTTATGTTGGTTTCAGGACAACTTTAGCCCGATGGAGAGCAGCCCAAGTAAGTGATACTGGAAAGGAAAAGGAAAGGAGGCCATATCTTGCATCAGAGTGTCTTGATTTATCTAAAGCAGAGAAATGGAGAATGCAGATTATTCGAGAAATAGCCAAGAAAGTTGCTCAGATACAAAATGGTAGGCTGTCAAGATTTCTATATGTTATTATTTTAGCAGTAGAAGTTAAGTGAAGGTATTGGAATTTATAACAATACAAATTCTGTGGCATCCAGACCAGCCCTGAGGCTCAACCTTTTTGGTGACCACCCACCTCCTTTGGGTGTTTGGTCATGAATTGGTTGGAGGTACACCTCTGCTTCCTCTTTATACCCATCCAGGCATGTCGTAGGGTGACCTGGAATGGTATTTGTGACTTGATGCCCAACTACATGTGACCTGTGTGAAGTTAGAATGGTGTAAGGTTGTGAAGTTTTGATGTGTATTGAGATTCATACTTGTAAAGAATGTTATTCCTTTTTGTTACAATGATCACCAGCAGGGGCAAGAGATTTTCCTCTTCTAATTGTCCAGCCTGGCACTGGGACCCACCCAGTGGGTGTCTGACCTATTTCTGTGTAAAGACATAGCCGTGAGACCGATCACTCACCGCGATTGATTGCCAGATTAAGAGTGAGAGGGAATATACCTTCACTCCCCCTGTATGCCTCCCTTCAATATATGGGGACAACTATCTTTTAGTGTTCCAAAATTTGCTTCATGTTTTGGACCGTACGGTGGCTGAGGCATTTAGCCACTGGTCTGTCAGTATGGAGGTAAAGTTTTGATCCAATGACTGCCTCTGTGGGATTTATGGAATAAAAAGTGGCTTTGGGATGGGTTATTTCCTGAGTGCTTCAGTTTTCTTCTGTCAGTATTCCACTAGTATGTTGCGATATTAGTGAAGATCTACTTCTGCCTTTTACCTCCCATAAACTGGGTGAAGTAGATCTTCATTAATATCGCAACATACAGTTTTCTACAACATTGCTCTATGAATGTACTCCCTACACATCAACTTTTATGTACCTATATCTTTTTTATCTTCATTACTTATGTCATTTCATATTTGAATTCACATTTTATATTTTACGTCCTAATATAATAACCATGCAGAAGATATCTCATGTTTTCTGAGACGTCAGTTCTAAATAATAAACCTTTATGGGTCACAGCCTGAAGGTGGCTTTATGAAGAGAGCCGAAACATGTCGCTGTTATAATTTTTTAATTACATTTTGATTGTATTTACATAATAAAAGTTGTGTTAGACTGTACAGTTATACAATTTTTCTTAACTCTTGAAAACACAACAGGGATGCCTCATCTGAAAACCATGATTTCCGCAGCACCAGAGGTCGGACTGTTGCCTCATGTCCTTTCATTTTCAGGATTCCAATTTTTAACTTTCGTTTACTGTATGAAGAAGTGATTAAGCATTTATTATGGCTGAATAAAAGAATCTAGAGTATTAGTCTGTCTTAACTTTTATAAACTTGGACCCCTTCAATGGTCCCAGTCATGTGGGATGTGACACTGCACTGTTGGGTGAATGGCTGCCATCATGTTGAAGGAATATATTACTTTTGAAGGCAGTGTTTTCCTTTGCAATAATGGAAACCACTTGCTCAACAACACAGCATCACATCTCAGAAGACTGGCATTCCGAATTATAGCACTGTGAAAAGTTTAAACTCACATGGATCCTCGCATTTGTGCAGCTGGACTGGGTGAGTTTAGGATTCGTGATCTGAATGATGAGATAAACAAGCTTCTTCGTGAAAAGGGTCACTGGGAGACGCAGATACGAGAACTCGGAGGCCCTGATTATGCTAAGGTGGGGCCCCGCATGTTGGATCACGAAGGCAAGGAAGTTCCGGGCAACCGAGGTTACAAGTATTTTGGAGCGGCCAAGGATTTGCCAGGTGAGTAGAATATTTGGCTGATTGATTCTTCTGTAATGCCATGCATTCATTGAATGTGGTAAAGGAAATTTAGCATATGGCTATTTACCTGATAAGGAAAAAACTTTATATTATTTATAAGACGTGAATTCAAGATTTAAAAAACCTTTGTTGTGTTGTATGATGTAATGTACCACATACCAGATAGCTGAACTCTCTGTGTGTGGTCAAACAGCACAACTGTGGGACTGATGCTCTCACGCAAGTAAGTGTGGCACATAGCAGCTGTAGTCATGTGCTGGCATTTCACGTTGTGACCACTAGGGGATTGGTGTAAAGAAAGTTGTAGCTCATTTAGTTGATCTTCTGTGCTTCAGTTGTTTTCCTTTGTTATCATGGAGGATTGAGCAGACATCAAGTCTTGTTTCAGGCTTAGAGGAAACAGCTACAGGAACACACAAAATGCTTAAAACTGTTTGTACAAGGAAGCTCTGTCTTGTATGCTTACCTTTGAGTGACTGAAGTCAGAGAGGTACATGAGGACCTTTAAAATGTTCCCTGTTGTGAGCAGCCGTGAAGTGCTCAAGATCTGCAAACAGTTACAGAGGTTACTAACTGGTGTCCATGATTTAAGGTCTGTGCACACTTGGTTTGACAGTCAGGTGGGAGAGCAACCCAAGCACACAGTTATAGCCTTGCTGGCTTGCAGGTCGGTCTCTCACCTTGTGCATCTTACACTTCACAGCAGCTGACACTTTTTTCTATTCCTAAAGTGAAAACTGCCCTCAGGGAAGAAAGATTGTGAGGACAATAAGGATATCAAGAAGAATGTGACCGACTGCTGGGTCAAATGCAGTTTCTGTGGTCACCTTGGATGACTGTTAGAAGGATGTAAAATGTGGGTTGCAATCACTTGTTAGGAAAGACATTTTCTTGTTATGTCATATGTCTTGTTTAGACAATAGCATAGCTTTATAGTTTGACCATGTAGTAATTTGTTATATATTTTTATCAAGTACTTGTGATGAGATATACTGTGTATATATGTATGTATATATATATATATATTATATATATATATTGCTGTAAATGTGAAAATTTAACATTTTAATCAGAACAAAAAAAAAACAATCATTTCTTTGCTTCAATCTTGGTAACTTTTCAAACATAACAAGGGTTTAGCAGTTAGGACATTCATAGTTAGTTCAGAAAAACGGAATTATCACAGAACTTGCTTATCACTTAGCTGACGTGGCTTCCATTATTTACATATGTTGGAAAACATGCACCAAATTTCTTATCTTTGGACATCCTGTGTTAAGTCTGCAGCAGGGAGCAAGGAATTGAGATGAAAAGCTACATTTGTAATAGAAGTGTGGGATCTTTTATGTGGAATGTTTCAGACTTGGAGGTTTTTCTTTATTTGGAGCACCATGGTGAAAGTCTTGTAAATCGCATTAAAAAAAACTGCATTCAGAATGAAGATACGATGATATGTTGGATCAGTCAACTGCCAGTATTGTCATCAGGAAGGTCTGGTGAAGATGGGAGTGCTGTTGCAGTTACTGTGCATAGTGTATTTTGGAACATAGCCAGTTTGTGGAGCGCTGTGCTGTGAATACAGAAAATATCCAATACCTGTATATTATATTGCGTATCTGAGAAGAAGTTATTCTGTTTGACAGGGGTGAGGGAGCTGTTTGAACAGGAGCCACCGCCTCCTCCCAGAAAGACACGTGCTGAGCTCATGAAAGACATCGATGCTGATTACTATGGTTATCGAGATGATGATGATGGTATTTTGACCCCACTGGAGCAAAATGAGGAGAGAAGAGGTGATAATGCAGTTCACAGTTACAGCCAGGCACTCCCAACTGTTGCAGTAGTTACATTCTGGAAGGTCCAGCACTAATTGAATTTTGCACCTCTTTAAATTGAGCATGTGGTGTATGTTTAACTACATTTGTTTATACAAAGGAGTCTAGTTTAAATCCAAACTGTCAGCACACTGGAACCTGACTGGCCATAGCATGACCACCCCACTGGCCACAGCATGACCACCCCACTGTGTGTTATTGTTGAGCACTATCCTTTCACCACTGTCATCTCAGTGTGCTGTATTTCCTTCAAGAAAAAATTTCACATTCATTGGTATACTTACCTAAGTCTGAAATTGCAGAACTTGAATTGCATAAGTTAGCGTGTGTCTGTACATGCAGAGTTGTTAGTCATCAGCTGCGTCACATCAAGGAGGCCTGGGTTTGATTCCGGGGCACTGTGTGGGATTTGTGGTGAACATTGTGGCTACGGGACAGGTTTTTGTGAGTACTCTGCTTTTACCCTGTCAGTATGAGGGGGTGCTAATAAGTCCTTAGCCCGATCTACTTCCCAATGTTGTAGGATGGAATCGATAGCGTCGTTGGAGTAAGGGGTCTGTTCATGTGCCGAATTGCAAGTCTTTTCTTGTTAAAGAGGCTGAAAGGAAGTGAGCCCCCAGGTAGCTAGCCACAAGGGCATCGTCGCTAGGTGACAATCAGAGGGCCTGCACAATTCAGCCCTCAGTCCTTTGAGCCACCGAAACTCCAATATTCGGGTCTTGTGGGAAATGATTAGTTCAACAAGAACACAATACAGTATAACTCAGTAATAACAATTGTATTGATAAGCATAACAGGGCATAACAGAAAACAAGTGGAACAAAAGTGAAAAATAGAAAACCAAAAACACATGCTCTTACTGCCACGCACTCGGCCGATCAAGTTTAATGTAAGACAGTGATCGAGCCCATCAGCTTACGTAAGTTTACCTCGTACATCTAGCAGTACACAACAGCCAGTTGAAGGCAAACTGTACAGTGATGCAAACATCGGCCCTTCGTAAACTTACAATATCATAAGCATGAAAACATAGCCGATACAAAATACATATTACAATAAGCCAAGTAGTCGGCTAAACATAACTACTGCCATGTGTAACCACAATACAGACATAGAATAACACAGCCACTAAACATGGGTGTTTGACTCTTGTACAAAATGATACATATTACTCACAGGAAGGTACCCCCGTATTAGCCCCCATTTGAGACGACGCTAGGCAGACATCGGGGGACATGTTCAAAGAAAACGAAAACGTGAATTCGAATAATAGAAAGACCAAAACCAAACTTTACCTTCCGGACATGTCCCGATATCTGTGTAGGTCTCTATTGAGAAAAGCAGCTGAAGAAGGAGCTCCTCGCTCCTGCCCCAGGCAGAAGTAGAGTGGAGAGTTGAACCCAAGATGAAAAGATCAAAACAGGAGTTAAAACAAGAGTGTGCGAGACAAATGCCTTTTCCCCAGAGGAAACCTCGGAAAGCTACGCCCATGCCTTTCACTTCTCCACGATGGCCAGTCAACAGATGATAGCCTTGTAAGGAAAGATAAAGGGGAGGAAATGAAGCCTCGAACCAGGCCCTCCAGGGCGGACGGCGCAGAAGCATGTCAGGCGACGTGCACTGTCATCAAGTTTTTCTTCCTGCAAGGCAAGGCACCAAAGGAAATTCATGCCATTCTGACTGAAACATTACGGGAACATGCCCCATCATATGCCACCATCAAAAACTGGGTGGCCCAGTTTAAACATGGTGATTTTTCCACCTGTGGTGCGCCTCATCTTGGATGACCCAAAACAGTGACTACTCCGGAGATTATTGATCAAATTCACGAGCTAATCTTGGAAGACTGCCAGATTTTGGCTAAATCAATAGCTGAGCAACTGGGCATCTCATGTGAGCAGGTTGGGTCCATCATTCATAAAGATTTGGACATGCGGAAGCTCACCCCGAAGTGGGTCCCGAAATACCTGAACGCGGATCAAAAACGTCAATGGTGCCAGTCTTATGAGCAACTTTTGGAATTTTTTCAGCACATTCCAAATGATTTCCTGTCGTGATTGGTGACCACGGACGAAACCTGGTTATATCACTATGACCCGAAGACAAAGCAACAATCAATGGAGTGGCAGCGTAGCAGCTCACCCTGCCCCAAAAAATTCCGAGTGCAAAAATCTGCTGGAAAAGTTATCGCCTCGATTTTTTGGGATCAAGATGGCATTGTCCTCATTGATTATCTTCCAAAGGGCCACACTATCAATGTGGAGTATTACTCATCTCTGTTGGTGCAATTGAAAGACATTTTGAAGAAAAAATGCCATGGGAAAATTACCAAGGGGGTCTTGTTCTTGCACGACAGTGCCCCAGCTCACCAGGCACTTGCAACCCACAAGAAACTGGCCTATGTGGGCTTCCATTGTCTTGATCACCCGCCCTATTCTCTGGATCTGGCCCCATCGGACTACCACCTGTTCCCTGGACTGAAAAAAACAATTGCAAGGTCCCCATTTTTCGTCCGACGCAGAGGTCATTGCTGCTGCAGAGACCTTGTTGGACAGACAGCCTTCTGAATCTTCTTTGATTGGCTTGCAAAAGTTAGAGCAACGGCCTAAGAAGTGTATTGAGCTTCGTGGGGAGTATGTTGAGTAAATCCCGAGTTTGGTCACTGTAGCTTGTTTCCTTCCTGGTCGGGCTAAGGACTTATCAGCACCACCTCATATCATTCGACCAGTGCTCCACACTCCATTCATACATCCATCCTTCCCTCTGCAGTCATATCTGTATACTGTTAGTAATTGACAGCATCATTAGATAATGTATTTTTTTTCTCCGTACTGAGTTGTGGTCAAGAATAGGGTGAGGAGGAAAATATTTGGATCCCAGCAGGAGGAAGTAACAGGTGATTAGAGAAAAATGCACATTGAGGAGCTTCACAGTTTTACTTTTCATTAAATTTTATACAGTGCTCAAATCAAGAATTTTGCTATGGTCAGGGCATTGGATGCATGGGATAGAAAACGGATGAATGCAGGGTTTTGGTGGGAAACCTGAATAAAAAGACCACTTTGTAGACCTCAGTATAGATGGGAAGATAGTCCTAGAATGGATCGTAAATTAATAGGATAAAAAGGTATAGATTCGTGTGTCTTAAGACAGGGACCATTGGCATATTATAACCACAACAGGAACACACTATCATCATGCAATAATATCATAATCACAGTGCTGAAAGTGATTGGCAACGAATGCAGTATTTGTTCGGCATCTCTGCATTAGGAATTGTTGAGCAGTTGTGCTGAACAACACTGATTTTGTAACTGTATTTTTAGAGTTTTTTTCCATGTTTTTAGTATGTTGATTATTGGTATCATCACCTGCGAGTGGCACTTCTTGCCAAAACTCGTAGTGAGAAGTACAGGGTGACTGAAATACAGTGAAACCTAATAGTGTATTCTGAAGTTAGCTGGCACTTCATGTCCACCAGATTTTTTCCTGCATTCCATCTTTGTCATGCAGTGTAAGCCGGTAACTCAACAGGTTTGCACAAGAAACACACACTCCTGCAGTGTGTACAACATGATGCAGTTACTCTGTGACAATGATGGATGCGTGGGAAATTCAGGTTGCCAAACCTGCCACCTAGCATAAATGATGCAAGTGACTCATGGCTGTTTTCAGCATGAAATGCTCAGAAATTTACAAGTGGTTTGCAGGTAATCGGTGCTGCTCTTTGTTATCTTTTGCTAAATATGTGGGTGTCATTCATTATGATTACACTGTGCTGGTATTTGATGGGAACTTGCAACACATCACAAGTAGTCTATTCCTGTATATGTGAGGGTAATATGCAGTTCCTTACCTAATTTCTGCCTGTATGTACATATCTGAATTCTACTTTTGCAGCAATAGCCAAGGCTTTGGCTGATTGGAAAGCAAAAAAGGAAGCATCTCTTCATGGAGAAGCAGAAGACATGGGACAGCCTCAAGATGAAGTAGAGGAGGAGGAGGAGAATATTTATGCTGTTGCACCAGAACCAGATGTAAGATAGCAAACTGTGTCCAATATTTATGCCTTGGCACTAGAACCAGATGTAAGATAGCAAACTCTACCCATTATTTATGCCTTGGCACCAGAACCAAATGTAAGAAAGCAAACTGTGTCCAATATTTATGCCTTGGCACCAGAACCAGATGTAAGAAAGCAAACTGTGTCCAATATTTATGCCTTGGCACCAGAACCAGATGTAAGATAGCAAACTGTGTCCAATATTTATGCCTTGGCACCAGAACCAGATGTAAGAAAGCAAACTGTGTCCAATATTTATGCCTTGGCACCAGAACCAGATGTAAGAAAGCAAACTGTGTCCAATAATTATGCTGTGGCACCAGCACTTGGAACACTGAAACATGCCTATGAAGGAATCACAAGGGATCAAACTTTTTTTTCACTGCAGGCTTGTTCCAATTAATGCAGGTACTTGAAGTTTGGATCCTTGGGACTGTAAAAGTTTCGTGCTTAAGACAGGTTCCATTTCAGGCAGGTTTGGTCTGTATAAGCATGCAAACTGTCCATTGTTTGTGCCACGGTGCCAGAAGTAGACAAAAATATGCATTGATGTTTTTTGTATACTTGTACATACGTAATGTTTTTGTCATGAACAAACATTTACTTTCTCCACTAGTCGGATGAAGATGACAAGCAGACGTCAGAAGCCCTGCAACCGAAATTCATTGCACATGTTCCGGTGCCATCACAGCGAGAAGTAGAAGAGGCACTGTTGAGACGTAAGAAACAGGAACTGCTAGAGAAATATGCTAGTGAAAGCTTAATCAGTCAGACAGAAGAAGTGAAGAACTTGCTGGGAGTTCATACGTGAAAATGGTCAATGAAATACTGATGTGTCCAGAAGAAATGTGTTGGTAAGTGTTTTGTTAAGTGTCATATTTACTGTTTACCAACATTGTCAGTTGCTAAGACTGTGTAGTGTCAGCGACAAATGGGTATGGAACATTTATGGAGTGATAACTGACAGGGGGAAAATGAATTTGGAGAAATAGCTGACCCAGTGCCTTGTTTTCCGTCATACATCCTACATGACCTGGCCTGCGATCGAGACGCCAGACACTGACCGCCTGAGACATGGCACAGCCTTTTATTGGTAATAATGCCTGTTTGCTTACATTGCCTGGAGTTGTGTGACGATGTTACTTTTATGACTGAATGCTGCATCACGCAGTGCTGTTGTAAAGTGCGAAGGGTTTTGGGGAAGTTGGGCGGACTGCTCCACAGTGAGATGCCTGCTATAGCCACAAAGGATTGTATATTCATTGTTGTGTGAGTAAGTCATGTTCAGGCCCAATAAATATTAGCAAGTTAGTGCTTGTGATCCATGCACAAACACACACACAGGTCTTTGTGGGTCCAGATTTAACAAAATTTGAAACCTTTGGCAAACTGATGGAATACCCCAGTAACAAATTTCATGTCAGGGCATTCAGCAGTTCTCGACCAATGAAATGGAGACAGATATATTGATGGGCATGGAGAAGCTAAAAGTTAGTTGTTAGATGCATTTTTTTTTATTTTTGTTTTGCAAACATCTGATAAGGTAACTGCCCCCATAATGTTCTGTTCGATGTACGTTTTCTGGTTTAAATGGAAACAGGAATACAGTGTGTCGTGGCAGGTAGCCATCTCCTAGGGATCACATTATTTTCAACTCTTCCAAAGATTAAAGCCCTAAAAAGGGCTATTTTTGGAACTCTCAACTCCCATTGGCTCAGTACAAGTCTTGTGTCCTATTCCCCTTTCTGTAGCTCTGACTGGCCAAGTTCCCTCAAATCTTCTTATACTGCCAACACATTTTATTGCACCCCATCAGTGAAACATCGGAATAGATAATAACTATCATAAGGTTCGTCATCCCCGTTGTGTTTATAATAAACTAGACTGGAATTTGTATACCTGTCTAACACAACTATATGGTGGTATAAATATGTATAATTTATTACATAAAGAACAACTACATGTTTCGGCCCTTTTCATTGGCCATCTTCAGGTTGATAAATGAGAAACATT
>Ga0123357_10002245_pt1 | contig 21372 bp, 15 predicted proteins | sample TergutEmb28metaG_FD_89873 | JGI IMG/M metagenome (GOLD analysis project Ga0123357, IMG submission 89873) | Embiratermes neotenicus P4 segment gut microbial communities from Petit-Saut dam, French Guiana - Emb289 P4 | ecosystem: Host-associated > Arthropoda: Insects > Digestive system > Gut ... | reverse complement strand
TTTATGCTGATATTTTATCAAAATTTGCTGGCAGGCAAGAGCAAATTGGAATCATTCAAAAGTGCACAAAATGAAATTCGTCAACAACATAAAAATCCTTATTATTGGGCGGCTTTTGTGATGATGGATTGAAAATATAGCTATATCTCGTCCCTGACGGGACTTTGGAGTCATGCGACGTTTCATTTTCTACCAATATTTTGTCCCTCATGTGACAATTTGCAACGCATTATTAACGGCAAGCCTTACTTCTAAAATTTTTATTCGGGATCGTTTACCTTTTTACCTTTCTTGCGATTAAATTATAAAAGTAAGTTAAACATTTTAAATTTTACAGTCATGAATAGTATTATTAGTATTAAAAAAGCAAATGAGCCCGTTGAAGTTAAAAATGAGATTCAACCCAATCAACCAGTTAAAAAAGAGTTAGAAAATTATGGATTTGTAGAAGCCGGACGAACTGGAGGAGATTCTACAGCATTTTCTGCTTATCTGGCGCAAATTCGAGATGGTCATATTGTTAGCGCTTCACACGATGAAGCGAAACAGCAAGCGGAACAGCGAAAAGTGGAGCAACAAATTGAGAATGTCGAAAAAGAAGTCAGAACAGTAGAAACGAAAATCAGAGGTTTTGAAGAAGTTCAAATTCCTGACTACAAGAAAAAAATTCAGGAAAATAAAGACGCCGTTAATGATTTGGAACTTCATAAAATGGAGGATACTGAAAAAGATTCCAAAGCCGTTTTTAATTTTTGGACGTATTTAGTCGTATTTATTCCATTAACTGTTTTTCTTTATGGATTTTATGTTTCTTCATTCCACAATGCTTTTTTCCGCGATATTGTAAAACAAGTTTCAGCAGCAAACGCAAGCAATATCTCATCTGTTTTGAATACCGTATTCAACAGCAGCGCATTTACGGAATTTAATTTACATTGGTTTGCACCGGTCATCTTTTTCGCATTTGCAATGGTATTGCATCAATTTTATGATGGAAAATCCAAATTCCGGTTCGCAGGTTTAGCTGTAATGGTTCTGTTTATTTTCTTTGCAGATGGATTGCTCGCTTATTTTATCGAAGCCAACAATCATAAAATAGAAGTGTTGATGGGAATGAACAAGGGGAATTGGGTGTATTACAAAAGTCCTGTTTTCATTATGGTATTGGTAATGGGCTTTTTCTCATGTATGGGTTGGTCTATTCTGTTGCATGCTTTAAGAGAAGAAAAAGAAAAGAAGAACCCTCAAGCTGTTGCCCGGAAAAAAATAGCGCTTTTGAAAGCCAAAATCAAGGAAATCGAACAACAGATTGTAGATCTGAAACATGAAATATTAAAAAGCAAAGAAGAAGCAGAAAATTTGAGAAGCCAAATTAAATCGCTAAAGAAAGAATTGGAAATTATCCATTATGGCATCAATGAATTGAAATTGAATATCAATAATTTTTATTCGGGTTGGCTGAGATTCATCGTTAATCTTGACAATTCCGATAAACTCAAAAATGAATGCGAAGCAATAAAAGAGAAACTCCTTTCAGAGCTTGCGATTAGAAATGCAGCATAATTAGTAACTGATTAAAATTAACAAACATGAAATCAAATATATTTTTAGTAATCATCCTGTCATTATTTATCACTTCCTGTTCAACGGATGAATCCCAACAACCAACAGTGACACAGCCGGAAAACTATATTGTCTTGCTTGACCTTTCCGACCGGCTTTTGAACGACGGACAAGCAAACCAAGATATTGAATTGATTTTTCACCTATTCGAAAAATACGAATCAACCGTCAGAAATAATTTAATTATTAATTCTAATGATAAATTTCGTATCGTAGTAGCGCCGCAGGAAAAAATGAATATAAATCAAAGTCAATGGGAGCGTTTATTTTATTTAGACATGTCAAAAATATTTGTAGCGGAAAAAAGGAATGTATTAGAAAAATTCAAAAAAGACTTGAAGAACAATCTTGATAGTTTATATGCCGAAGTCATGCAAAATAAAACAAAAACATCTGATTTCCAAGGCGCAGATATCTGGAAATATTTCAATGACTTTCTGTCAGGAGATATTACGCAGGGAAATAAGAACCGGTTATTTATCTTATCGGATGGTTATTTCGATTTTGAATCTGCGTCTGCATCCAAGAAAAAAAATAGTGCAAATAAATCTACCGCCAGTTCTTTTTTGAACAAAGTCAGAGGAAAAACCAACTGGCAAGATATGATTGAAAAAGAGAATTATGGAATCATCCCTATCGATAAACCTTTTGATTCCCTATCAGTTTGCCTGATGGAAATATATCCCAAATATGCAAATCTCGACGAGACTGATATGATACAATTTGTGTGGAAACGCTGGTTAGAAGAAATGAATATCAAAGAAAACAATTTTATCCCACATACAAGTATTCCAAAAATGGAAGGACAAATCGACGATTATCTATTGAATAACAAATAAACTATTGATGACTTAGTGAGTTATTCACTTTCACGACGGAGCGGATAGTGATATCGGCTCCGTTTTACATTTGCATCGCATGCATTTCAGATTTCTTCTCCTCCCCTGCTTTTCAGTTATTCAATTACTCAATTATTCAGTTATTATTTAAGGTTTTGAATGAAAAGTTGTCGGTGAAGGTGCATTTTCAGATCCGTATGAATAGACAGTATCTCCGGAAATTTTCGTAATCTTACTCATCAACCATCCATATCGAGGTTCAGGATCTAAATAAATGGTAGTGGGTTTATTGTCGTCTTTCTCCATCAAAAACACTATCTTAGGTTCTATTTCCAGCAATTGATCAATGGATACAGGTTGCTCGTATAATTGTTTGCTAAATTTTTTGTACCCTGCCTCTGTCCACAAATCCACCCGATATTCATCTGTTCTTCCGCCGCTTCTGAACAACTTGCTGGTAGAATATCTGAAAAAATCAGTCGTTTTGTAAGAATTAAGAACACTGTTTTCTACCTTTTCATCATCAATCTGGATTTTACAGTTTTTGTCTTTTACCCATATATCATACGAACCTTGATTTGGAGGGTAAGCCTTTTCATAATAAGGTGATGGTCCCCAAAAATTTATCATCTGTTCTTTTTGCTGATCGTATGTCATTTGAACATAAATGGCATACAAACGGGTCCAATCTTCCTCTGATAATGAATCTGATTTCCAATAAAATTTGTCGATTTTATCAGGATTTCCTGTTGATTGTTTCTCTAAATATTTGTTTACTATTTTCTGATATCCGCTTAACATTTCTTGCGAAACGCCCTTTCCTCGGCTTATCATACCGTCTTTGTCCGTAATCGGAATGGCAACGCCTCCCGTTCCGTCAAGAGTAAACGAAGAAATATCTACTTTTTTCGGTTGATGAAGGTTTGAGGCGACAACCTTTTCTTCTTCTTTTTTAAGGTTTATGCTGTATCGTTCTTTGGCGGCTTTCGGAAACCACATATCATCGATGGTCAACCCGCATTCTTCTACCATACGCAGCGAGTATGCGAGCCGGTCCAATTCATCAACACCGTTATTATTGGTTCCCAGCGTGAATTTAACGCCGGCAGCTTTTGCCGCTCTGATAATCCTTGCCGACGGAACTTTGCTGACTGAGTTAATCTCCATGGCTACGTTGTTGTCTTTCAGCGCCTTTATCAACTTCGCAACACGCGCATCTGTCCAGCACTTGTCGTAATCAGCCATCATTACGTCGGAAAGTCTTGTGGGACTTGCCAGGAAATCAATCGGTTCTTCATTGATTATTTTGAGCGTGCGCTCCATAATCATATCCATATATTCCTGTTCGGGAATATCCATAAAAATCGTGCCGGGTACCCATAGTTGTGTGCGGCGTCCTTTGTGGTCAAGGAAAGTCAAGGCGTCTGTAAAAACATAGTCGAACAGTTCGCGAACTTCTTTAGAAAACGTTTTGGGCCATTCCCGACCTTCGCCCTGCATGCCGTAGAATAGCGGCGGCAAAGTGAACTCGTTCGTAAAAAACGCCTTTATCTGATTGTCGTTTGATGCTTGGAAGCCCCCAATACCGCAATTAGTCGCTGCGCCAAATTCATATCCGTCGGCAAGCGATTTTTCATACGCCGCTTTTAGAGTTAACCCTCTTTTCCAATGTACATGGTAATCAATCACAGGGAAATTCCGCTGTTGCAGACGAATCAGGACATCGTCTCGCTCGTCGATCGGTTCCCTGCCATCGGGATAGTTCGGCAGATTGTCTGTCAGCGACGTGATGTTGGCGTTGGCTACGTTGAGTGTTCCGCTTTCGACACGAAACCCGATCAATCCGCTCGTCAATAGTTGTCCTGCATTGACTGCTGTGCGGAATGGAGTTGCCGGTTCGAGATAATCGACAACCATCCATCCGTTAATCATTACCGCGATGCGCTTGCCTTCAACCTTGACTTCGAGGTCAAAAGAAGAGGGGACAAGATTATAAAGATTGCGGACAGAGGCAAGCGAACCGCTGCGGCGACGGTCGTCAACCGGATTTCCAATAAGAATCGAATATCCTTTCGACAGCGTTGCATCCGAGTGAAACCAAAAGCTCGCCTTTGCCCCTTCGGAATGAGTAACATGAAATTTAATATCGAAATTTTTGAAATTCCCGCTGTTGATATCGCCGGCATAGACAGCCGATTGACCGGCTTTGATTTCAAAAGCGGAAGAATTGATGAGCTTGTCGCCAATCTTCCATTTATTGGAATTGCCGGTGCAATTTGCCGTTAATAACAGGAAAGCTACCGCTGTAAAAAAGAATAATATAAAGCGCCCTCTACGCGTCTGGCTCAAATTTTCGTGTTTCATATCCGTTGGTTTTTTTGCAAAATTACATGAAAAAACTTAAGTTTCCAAGCGTTAGCTAATAAAAAAATTTTAATTGTGAAAAATAAAGTTTATTTGGACTTGATACGGACTTGAAATAACCCCGACCATATTGATATTCAATTTGTAAATTCGCCGTAGGCGATTCATATCAGTAGAAAATGGATGCGATACAATCTTCAATTGTCCGTTTAGGACATGCACCATGTATGTCCTAACTAACGGACAAAATCAGCGGTATTGAAATTATATTCTATTGATATGAAAGCCCTAACGGGCTACCTCTTATCCCGAACTTAGGTTATAGTAATTTTTTTGCCTATTCTGAACGAATATTGAAAAGTTGTTCAACTTCTGGCTCATCAGCAATTCCTGTGTTTCTCAAAATATCTAAAAGACACAATTTTAACAAAAAATCCTTTCATTTGAAATACAAATAACCATTTTTACTTTCTTTTTGCATCCCCCTCTTTCCCCTGTTTTCTCCAAATTTTGTCAAATTTTCAATAGACCATCTCCATAACAACTCCGTACCAACTCCGTAACATCTCCGTAGCTTCTTCTTATTTTCTCAAATTGACATTTTGTCACCGAATTGTCAATGTTTTTTCAATACGCGGTGAGGAAGGTCGCCGTGCGTAATCACGTCGAACGGACAAGCCCAATGTTCTTCTATCCAATCGCCATCCACATCGGTTCCGGAATGGTAATGCAAGCTTTCGTTCACACAGGCAATATTTTTCACAGTCGAAAGCACCGTTCCTATGTCGTGGGAAACCAGTACAATCGCCGTCGTTTGATTAATCTCTTTCAACAATTCGTAGAAATAAGATTCAAAACGTTTATCGACATACGAATTGGGTTCGTCTAAAATGAGTAATTCCGGATCGTTGATAACCGCCCGCGCCAGCAACGTGCGTTGCAACTGGCCGCCCGACAATTCGCCGATTGCTTTGCCCGCTACATGCTCAATGTCCATCCGCCGGATCATTTCATGCGTTTTGGCTTTTCGGTCGGAGCGCGAGAGTTTTTTGTCGGAAATCAAACCCGATTCAATCACTTCCGAAACGACAACCGGAAACTTCCGGTCGAGTTGATGCGTTTGCGGCATATAGCCTGTGCGGTTTCTTAACAGCTCGTTTTTGAAGATGATACTGCCTGAAAACGGCTTAAGCAGTCCAAGAATGATTTTAATCAAAGTCGTTTTCCCGCCGCCGTTCGGACCAATTATCCCCAGAAAATCCCGTTCCAAAATTTGCAGGTCAATCGCTTTCAATACAGCCGTTCCATTGTAACCGGCAAATATGTTTTTTATTTCTACCAGCGTTTTATTCATCCGACAATGCTTGAGCGATGTGCAACATTTCTTTTTCCCAATCGTAAGATAAAGGGTTTATCACTATCAGCCGGCAACCGGTTTCCTTCGCAACCAGTTCGGCGTTCTTCCTGTCAAATTCCTGTTGGACAAAGACGGTTTTAATGCCTTTCTCCTTTGCTGTCTCGATCAATGTTTTCAACTGTTCGGGCGAAGGCTCCTTGCCGTCGGTTTCAATACTGTACTGCGTTAATCCGTAATCCCGTGCAAAATAGGTCAAAGCCGGATGATAAATAATAAACGCTTTTTGTGAAGAATTACTCAAAATTCGGGCGACGCTCTCATCGACGGAATCAATTTTTTCAAGCAGCCGGCCTAAATTGGCGGCATATTTTTCCCCGTTTGACGAATCAATCTCTACTAAAGCTGTATACATATTTTGAACAATCAAACGGGCAGCTTTGGGCGAACTCCAGGTGTGAGGATCGATCCCCTGTTCATGCGGGTGGCTGCCGGCATGGAAGTGTCCCGTAATCAAAGGTATTCCACTGCTATTGTCAAAAAAAGGTATTTGCGGATAATTTTGCTTGAGTTTATCTATCCAAACTTCTTCAAAACCGATATGCCCGATACAAAAGTAAGCTTTCGAGCGAGCCAGATTCGCCATTTGCGCCGGAGTGGGATCGTAAGTTTCGGGACTTGTTCCCGCCGGCACCATACATTCGATCCGGAAAAGCGAGTCAGCCAGTTGACCGGCAAAATAACGCTGGGGCTCTATGGTAACGGTGATGATGTTCTCTTGCCGCGCCTTGTTCGAACAAGCAAACAGAAGCCAGACCAATCCTATTGATAAAAAACATTTTTGCATCAGATGACTATCTTTTGAGTGTAACAATTTCCCTTTATTATATAAACCCCCGATCCCAGCGAATATACTTCAACTTTTTTATACAATCCTATGGTATCTGTTTTTCGAAGGTTTCCTGTTGCATCATAAATCCGGATCGTTTGTTCAAAGGGCGATTCGCAAAACAAATAGCCGTCTTTGACAAAAAACGGATAGGCGGTCGCCTCTATGTTCCGTATTCCGTTATTGGATGTTTTTTTGAATGTAAGGCTTCTGATATTAATCCAGCTGATAACATTCGGAATTTCAGCATTCCGGTGTATTTTAATTGAATACATTTTAGAAACCGGTATGTCTATCCCTTTTATCAACTCATTTGATACGTATTTATTGATATCATTCCCGATTGCAGGATTGCCCGTGTCTTTATAATAAGCGGTATAGTCCTGATCATCGATACTGAAATACAACTCCCCATTTTGATACCAGCAGGCATATTCCGCTTCCAGCGTATAGGTTCCTGCTTCTAAGTAAACGTTGTAATCGATTTCCGAATATTTGTAAAACCATGAATTGAAGGTATATGGAATAAAATTTTTAAATACGGAATTAGTTGTCGCCTGATACGGAGTTAAACGTACCTGATTGTTCCGCAATGAAAAACTGTCGACTTGCGTTGGCGTTTGCTGAAAATACAAATCAATCGTTGCATAATAAGAATTGGGACATTTGTCCGGCAAGGAAAGAATCAGCTTATTGTTTTCTGCTCGAACAGCGACAGGATTCTTGGAGTCAAACATAGCGGCGCTCACCGGCAAATCGGTAACGCCATTCACCGTAATTTCTTTTTCAGCCCAATAAGCAGGGGAAACGTGCAGGTACCAATGAACGCTCCCATCGGGTTCGGTTTTTTGCGTAACATATCCGTATTCAAATGGATTAATTAAGCTGTTCCGTTCTGTGCCATACACTGTTTCACCGTAGATATTCATCCACGCGCCTACGTCCTGCAACGTTTTTACGGCAGGTTGGGGAATATCGCCATGCCGGTCGGGACCAACGTTCAAGAGGAAATTTCCTCCTTTACTTGCGAGTTCCAACAGCCGGCTGATTATATAATAGCCTGTTTTCCATCTGCCTGCATTCCAGACCGTTTCTTTATCCGGTTCATATTCAAATCCCCACGAACTGTTCAACGAAGCGCAAGCTTCCCACGCCCTGTCGTCCGGATAACCGTTATAAGGAATATCGGGCGTATCGGTTTCCGGAGTACTGAAATCGCCATCGAAGCCGGTAAACAAACGGTCGTTATAAATAATTTTATTTCCGACAGGGGAATTTAAGAGCGCATCCAGTATCCGCCGGCTTATTTCGGCATTGGAATTGCTCACATCAGGAGCGTCGAACCAAAACGCATCGATGTCGTAGTTGGAAGTTAATTCCCGTATTTGAGGAACAACAATCGTATTCACATAAGTCTCCACTTCATCTGTCGAATACATCCCGCCGTTTAATTCCGGAATGGCGTCCATGCCGCCAGCTTGCATCCAATCTAAGTTTTGGGAATAATAAAATCCTATTTTCAAACCGGCTGCTTTCGCTTCGGCAACTAAGTCCTTCAGCAAATCGCGCCGGGCAGCCGAAGCCTCGACGGCATTCCAGTCGGTATATTGAGTGTCGAACAGACAGAATCCATCGTGATGTTTTGCCGTGATTATGATGTATTTCATGCCGGCATTTTTAGCGATATTCACCCATTTCTTAGGATTGTAGTCGTTAGCGTCAAACTGTTTTGCAGCTTCCCTGTAAATAGCTCGCGGTATTTTTACAGCGCTCATAATCCATTCGGAAGGAACCCCGGAACACCGCATATCATAATGCACCGAATCGCCATTAATATTGATGCCATTATAAACATTTCCATATACGGCATATACGCCCCAGTGGATAAACATCCCGAAATGAGCGTCGCGCCACCAATCCATTTTATCCGTTTGAGAAAAAAGCGGACGGTAGAAAGTGAGGAAAATGAATGATATAAGAAGCTTTATTGTTAGCGACTTCATATTTATATAGAAACTTTCTGCTTTATTTTGTTGATTAGCATTTCATGTAAACATCTCAGCAAATATACAGAGAATATTTCACAACAGCAATTCGGGAAGAAAAAGTTGAAAATAATTGATTGAAAAGGATCACCTGCAAACCCCTGTGTTTAGAAAAAAAAGATTACTTTAGCAGTTGATAAAACAGGTTTTTTATTCAACTGGGGGAAAAAAAGAGGCTGTATCAAAAGTCGTTTTTGACGAATCTGTCATTGCGGGCTTGACCCGCAATCCCCTGATAATTAGTAGTATTTTTTCAGGGGATCCCGCGTCAAGCAAGGGATGACAACCTTTTGAGACAGCCTCTTAACAACCCAAAACAGAAATATTATATGAATCATTTTGGGTGGTTAAGGTCTTGGCGGAATACAAATATTACTTCGTATTTATTCCATAAAATTGCGACTGATCAATCGCCCACGCTATCGCATTTGCAAAAAAGAACGAATTGTAAATGGGATAAGCGTAAACGTTTGTAGCTGTAGAATTTGCGGCCGGTCTTGGCGCAGGTCTGTAAGTCTGGTCGCTCGCATCAAAATCATGCGTTGTTGCAAAAGGTTCCGTATAATCAGATAACCAACTGGAATTATCGTCGTTACACAAAAATCCGCCTTCTCCGAATAATATATACCTTTGACCGGTCGTTCTCAATGCAACGGGATTACCTAATCCGGTATAGGCATATACAATTATTCCGCTTGGAGGAATATTTGAAAATCCGTACAATCTTCTCTCGGTATCTCCTCCTAAATAAAAGCCGCCCAAAGAAGTAGATCCCGCCGGTTGGAACGGACCATTCAATATCGGATCGGGGAAATTAGCCATTGGCGCATACATTGGAGGGCCATCGGCTGATCCATTGACAGTGGATACGCCAAATATTGCATTTAACATATATTGTGGGGTTGCATTCTCGCAAAAATCTAAAATAACGCCTCCCAAGCTCAAGTATTTCAGCGCTACCTGTGCAATGCTTGCGCTCCATGTATGATCAAAACCTAAAATAATGATATCTATTTTGTTATCTATTGCCCACTGTATATTTGCGGCAGTGAGCGCACTACTAATATAGGTAAAATCAAAGGCGTTGTAATTATATGTATATGTATAACCTGACGTAGGCAATGGATTTCCTGTTGCCGCTACGGCTCTCCCCATACTTCCTGTAGTAAGCATAGCTACCGTACTGGTCAAATCGCTTCCAAAGTTGGCTGTACTCATTAATAACCTCCTGGAAGCGCCGGCTTGTGCAGAATAGCCGTATCCGGTGTTGGAGCCGCCTACAGCCATTATCTTCTTTCTTGTATATGCCGCACGCACGGTAACATCGCAAGTTGTCGTTCCATTCATGGTTTCGGCTGAGATTGTCAATTGAATAGGGCTGTAAGTAGTCGGTTTCGTACCTGGATCGGCATACAGTCTGATCGGTTGACGTCCTGTAGTTGTAAATACTCCTGATCCATGGAAAGATACCCCGTTTTTTTTGTCGGTCACTGCGCTCCAGCCGCCGCCGCTTGCATTGCTCGATACCTCTACGTATATTTCAATGTAATTGTTTGGGGTATCCGCAGGCGCCGGATCGGGCAATACCGTATATACTCCATATACTGTTGAAGAGCCGCAATACAGCGAATAATCAGATAAGGGAGGAGTAACGGGAATAATTACGTTGGAACATGGCAAAGCTATGGGATTTCCGTTAAAAATAATTTGGATACTGTCGCCCACACTGGGATCCGTTGAACTGTAATCATCTTCGGTAGGAGATCCTTGCGCTGTCAGGGTAACGATCTGTGTTCCGGGAAACAGAAATTCGCCGCTACCGGAGAAAGAATATCCGTTTGAAACGCCATCCTTCATAGCATTGACAGTAATGGCATATATCCCCGTTTTCGTCACATCTATCGGTATAGATATCATTTCCTGAGGCATAGTCTGTCTTCCTCGAACATAATTTCCATAAACCTTAATCTGAGAACAGAGGACTTGAGCAATGGCATTTTCCTTTGCATTTTGAAGACTGATCCACTTTTCTCCATTCCAAAAATTCAAGCCTGAAGCAAGCCCTTCTTTATCGTCTTCTGTAAGATTATAAACGAATAATCCTTTGTGCGCCATTTTCTGGTCGGCAGTTAGAGTGGCTGCGTCAGCCGCTGAGTACATCGGTTGTAATTCATCTTTCTTAACCAATGCTACTCTCGGAAGACCGAGTCCTTTTGTAGCATTAAAATCCCCCTTTGAAACGGCGTCATTAATCGTTTTTAACTGGAGTAAAGATCCGGAAACAGGCGGTTCCAGAGAGCCAACCGTTACTTGAGCATTAAGAATTTGCATAGTTAACATGGCTAATATGCCTGTTAATAATAGTAACTTTTTCATTTGCTGATAATAAATTTTAAAATTAGTTTTTTTTCTCTCATATAATAATATATGTTTTCTCATATAATAATATAAATGTGCATTATTCATATTATTCCGCAAATGTATAATTATATTGACACAGGTACGCACATTTCTCACTGTCTGTTTGTTTGTCTGTCTGTCCAGAATAAGAAAAAACGGGCAGATAGCTATGGCATAGAAAAGTTATATTTACTTAATAATCAATAGTATTATGTTCGAATATCAGGAAAAACGCTATTTAGACACTAATTCATTTGGTTTTATCATTTTTTGGCATTCCAAAGGCGTCATTTTAAATGTTTTGCGAAAATTTTCATAAAAAGTAGATCGATTTGAATAACCTGACATGGTATAAATATATTCCATCGTATATTTTTCAGCTAAACCTTCGTCGAGCATTTTTTTTGCATATTGTAGGCGATACTTATTAAGTAAGCCGTCGAAAGTGCCATTAAAATTTGCATTTATTGCATTGGAGAGATATTTTGTATTGCTATTTAAATCGGCTGCGAGCATGGCAAGGCAATAATTCTGTTGAAGGTAAGGTTGTTTTTTCTCAAAATAATCAATAACTTTGTTATACAGTTCTTTCAATTGTGCGTTTTCTGTTACCGGCATTTTTTGTTCTTCCTCAACAGGTATCGTAATTTTATTATTCAGTTGTTTCAAAATTTGATGATAGAAATAAAAATATACGATTATAAAACACATTGCAGCAATGATAATTGTTATATTTAACTTGGCTATAATGTCAGGCTTTACATCTATTTGCAGAATTTGAATTTTTGCAGAAGTAATAATAACCGCTAAAATGTATAGAACCGAACATCCAACTGCATACGACATATATTTTGAAACATAGAAACGAAACATGATAATTAGCGGTAAAAGTATATATAGTAGTAAAATAGAATAGACGCTGATTTGCCAGAAAATCAAAACGACAGGAAACGTATAGGTAAACATAAAGGCACAGTATTGAGGCGTAAAATGCCGGTCTTCTCTAAACTTGGTCTTTATATCAAAAAATAGCCACTGAATATGCAGCAAAACAAATATGGCAGCATATCCGATAATCCAGTCCCTGCGTAAAAGCGAATATGCCGTAATGCCTAAAACGCATGCGACAGTAATCATCATTATGTAATAAATTACTATAGCCTGCTTCAAAAATTTATTTATTCGGGCATTCTTAAATTCTTCCATATATTATCTTTATTTCCAAACGCACTTTTGACAATTATTTTAAAAAATTATCTATAAAAGAAAAATATTATGGTTTTGTCTAAAAAAATTATGCAAAGATAACAATTATTTCTTAATCCGAACTCAAGTTATAAAATAATTTTTTGTTTTATGCCGTTGATAGCTACGATATAAATTCCTTTTTTCAGATGAAAACGACTTGCGCCTGCCGGAATGGTTTGAGAAAGGCAGAGTTTGCCCGATAAATCGTAAACCGATAAATGTCCGCCGCAAGTTGTCGTTACATATAATGCATTGTCTTTTGAGAAAATAAAGGAGCCGGTAGAAACATTATTAATACGCATGTTTGAATCGGGTTGCTTATAGAGACCGATTGTCAAAAGCGCCGGAAACAAACGGGATGATTCGACCGTAAAACGAATATGCTGGGCTTTGACCGGTTCAAACCTGAGAATACGTTTATAACCTACAGTTGTTCCTTCTACTATTTCTTTCCACGTATTTTCATCTTCATATTCCAATTTGAAACTTTCGATTCGCTGACCTGTCCGGATATCTTCCTGCAGTTGCAACAAATCAAAAGTAATCATCTCCGGCAAAGTATATTCAAGAATCAGCGGATTATCCAATAACCCTTGTCCCGATGTGTTTTCGAACCGGGAAACGGATGCATCGTCCAGAAGGTTAACGGCAAAAGTTTTTGAGAATATATTTTTAAAGCCGGCAAGGGATTCTATATCTTTATCGGCGATCAGTCCCCGCGTGTCAGGAGGCACATTCAACAATAGCAGTCCATTTCTGCCGACGGAACTGCAATAAATATCAAAGAGTTCTTCAGGCGTTTTCACCTGATCATCTTCTTCCGGATGATAAAACCAACCCGGACGGATGGATACATCCGCTTCAACCGGCCACCAGGCCATGGATTCTTCTTCCGTGAAATTCTCCAAAATCCCCGGCGAGCTGCTCTCAATAATAAAAGCTTTTTCTTCCGGCGATTGTTCATCCAATTCTGCGCGATTTGCAAAGGTTGCAGCCCGCATACTCCACTCCGTTTCTTTTCCGTAACCGGTTTCGGTGCCCACCCATCGGACATCGGGACCGACAATAGCTATCACAGCCTCGGGTTGCAGTTTTCTTATCACTGCATACCAGCGCGCTACATCATAAACCTGTTGCTTTCCGTTAGGTCCCTCGCCGTTAGCTGCATCTAACCATACCTCGCTGATTTTTCCATATTTAGTCAACAATTCCGTTAACTGGTTTACAAAATAATCGTTGTATTCATCCGTTCCGAAATAAGGCGAATTACGATCCCAGGGCGAAAGATAAATGCCCAATTTCATATTGTATTTTTGACAGGCTTCGGATAATTCTTTCATCACATCGCCTTGCCCGTTTTTCCAAGGGCTGTTTTTAACCGAATGTTCCGTGTATTGGCTTTGCCAGAGACAAAACCCATCATGGTGCTTTGCAGTGAGGATAATCATTTTGAATCCGGCATTTTTGCAGGTCGCTACCCATTGTTCGGTATTTAATTGCGAAGGATTGAACAGCTGCGGACTCTCTGTTCCGTCGCCCCATTCCATATTGGTAAAAGTATTCATGCCAAAATGGATAAAAGCCGTTAATTCACCTTGCTGCCAATCAAACTGCCGGGACGAAGGCGCAAGGTTAGCCGCCATCTCAATAATATCTTGCTGCGATGAACCGGGAGGAATATTAATATAATTAATATAAGAATGTTCTTGAGCGTACAATGGCTGAAAAAGCGAGAGCATTACACCCAAAAACAATAAAAAATAAATTCTTAAAAACATACTATTATTTATTTGCATAAGTGCCTTTGCAAAAATACAAAGAATATTTCATCTGTAAAAATTTGGAACGATTACGCTCATTTTTGTACTTTTGCACAAAATTTATAAATCAATGAACGAAACAACAGCAGACGCAAGACAAATACAACGCCGCAGAACTTTTGCAATTATCTCGCATCCCGATGCAGGAAAGACGACTTTGACCGAAAAACTGTTGCTCTTCGGCGGCGCAATTCATGTAGCAGGAGCAGTGAAATCCAACAAAATCCGGAAAACCGCTACGTCGGACTGGATGGAAATCGAAAAGCAGCGGGGTATCTCTGTCGCGACTTCCGTGATGGGCTTTGATTATGAAAATTACAAAATCAATATTCTGGATACGCCCGGACACCAGGATTTTGCCGAAGATACTTACCGGACGCTGACTGCCGTTGATAGCGTCATCATCGTTGTGGATATTGCCAAAGGCGTTGAAGCGCAAACCCGCAAATTGATGGAAGTCTGCCGGATGCGTAAAACTCCTGTCATGATTTTTGTTAATAAAATGGATAGGGATGGTATTATGCCTTTCGACCTGTTGGATGATTTGGAGCAGGAATTGGATATTCCGGTTCGCCCTTTGAGCTGGCCTATTGAAATGGGACCGAAATTCAAGGGCGTTTATAATATTTATGAAGAAAAGTTGGATTTATATACCCCCAGTAAACAAACCATTACGGAATCTATTCAATTCAAGGATGTAAACAATCCGGACTTGGAAAAATATATTGGCAGCAAAGAAGCCGGACAGTTGCGCGCCGATTTGGAGTTGATTGAAGGCGTTTATTCTGCATTTGACGTTAATACTTACCTGAAAGGCGATTTAGCGCCTGTATTTTTTGGTTCGGCTTTAAACAATTTCGGCGTAAAAGAATTGCTCGATTGTTTTATCCGGATAGCTCCTTCGCCGCGTCTGGTACAGGCGGAAGAGAGGCTGGTGCATCCTGAAACGGATCCTTTTTCCGGCTTTATCTTTAAGATTCACGCCAACATGGATCCCAATCACCGGAGTTGCATCGCTTTTCTGAAAATCTGTTCCGGACGGTTCGAACGAAATGCCAATTACAAACATGTCCGTTTCGATAAATGGATGAAGCTGACTTCGGCTACCGCTTTCATGGCGCAGAAAAAAGAGACGGTCGATGAAGCTTTTGCCGGCGATATAATCGGTTTGCCCGATACGGGAAATTTCAAAATTGGCGATACGGTTACTTCCGGCGAAAATCTGCATTTCAAAGGATTGCCAAGTTTCTCTCCGGAAATGTTCAAGTATATTGAAAATACCGATCCGATGAAAACCAAGCAACTGAATAAAGGCATCGACCAATTAATGGATGAAGGAGTCGCCCAGCTTTTTATTAATCAATACAACGGAAGAAAAATTATCGGTACGGTCGGTCAACTGCAGTTTGAAGTGATTCAATACCGTTTGTTGCACGAATATGGAGCGCAATGCCGCTGGGAGCAGCTTTCGCTGTACAAAGCCTGTTGGATTGAAAGCGATTCGCCGGAAGCGCTGGAAAATTTCAAAAAGCGGAAGTTCCAGTACATCGCTCTCGACAAAGAAGGACGCACCGTTTTTCTTGCCGACTCTTCATACGTACTGCAAATGGCGCAACAGGATTTTAAAGAAATTCATTTCCATTTCACGTCGGAATTTTGAAGGTGCAATAGTTGTTGATAATTTGCAAAATATCAGCTATCACGGCTTCTCGCTCTACCATCCGAATGCAAATGCATTGGATTGCATCCATTTACCTTGTACTTTCAACAATTTTTCGATGATGTCGCGTCCAACTCCCTCCCCGCCATTATTCGGAGAAATATACGCGGCTATTGCCTTGATTTCGGGAATGGCGTCGGCAGAACAAGCCGGAAAACCTGCCTGCTGCATTATTCCATAGTCGGGCATATCGGCGCCAACGCAACATATTTCTTCCGGCAATAAACCGGTTTTATGGAGAAAATCTTGAAAGTCGTTCATCTTGTTTTGCGATCCAAGGTACATGTATTGAAATCCGAGACCTTCGAAGCGCTTCCTGACAGCCGTCGTATTGCATTCGCTAATAATTTCTAAAATAAGTCCTTGCTTCACGGCTAATTGCATAGCATAACCGTCTTTAGTATTAATCACCCGCATCTGTTCCCCTGAGGGATGCAATGGAATAACGTCGAGAGAAAGCACGCCATCTACTTCAAAAATGAGTCCCTTAATCTTTGTCAAATCAAAATCAACAGTATTCATATTCAATTGAATGAATTTTTATTGTGCGCAAAATTACGATATAATTTACAATTGACCAATTTAATAATTGTTTTCCCAGAAAAAACAATTATTTGCAAAAAAAATACGTAAATTTGCATTTCTATGTATTAACAAAAATATTTATGAAACTGAAAGATAATTATAAATGGTCGCTGGTAGTTCCGACCAGTATGGGGATTCGCTTAACTCCTGTTGCTCAGGGTCAGCCCATTCATAAAAGCGATCAATTGTTTATGCAGGCTACAAGCGCCGAAACAAATGTAGCAAGCGTTCCCGCTTATTTAGGATTGCCTGTCAAGGTATTAACTACTTTTGTAAAAGGCAGTCCGATTGCTCAATTTATCAAAGATAACCTGCGTAGTCGCAATTTAAGCTACGAAGGAAAGGAAGTAGAACAAGGCGGTCCCTGGGGATTGCGTCATCAGATTAATATTGCCGACAGCGGTTTCGGTTCGCGAGGACCTCGCGTTTGGAATGATCGGACGGGAGAAGTCGGCCGCACGCTAAACGTAAAAGATTTTGATTTGGATCGTCTCTTTGGTCAGGAAGGGGTGCAAATATTGCATCTTTCGGGGCTGATTGGCGCCTTGTCGTCCGAAACAAGCCGCTTTTGTCTGGAACTGGCGCGCGCCGCTAAAAAATACGACACAAAAATTTCGTTTGATTTAAACTATCGGGCTTCTTTCTGGGAAGGCAGAGAGCAGGAACTGAGCGAAATTTTCAGGGAAATTGCTTCTATATCAGATATATTGGTTGGAAATGAAGAAGATTTTCAACTTTGTCTGGGCATTACAGGACCTGAATCCGGCGGTAAAGATATTGCTGCTAAAATCGAAAGTTTTAAAGGAATGATACAGAATGTAAAGAAGGCCTTTCCAAATGTTTCCGTATTCGCCAATACTTTACGGGAGGTCGTCAATGTCAACGAACATTTATGGGGCGCTATTTTACTTGCCGGCGAAGAATGGCAAGTGATTGAACCTCGTTCAATTGCCGTACTCGATCGGATTGGCGGAGGCGACGGTTTTGTTGGCGGTTTGCTCTACGGCATACTGAAAGGATGGAAACCCGAAAAATGGGCGCAATTCGGATGGGCTACCGGCGCGTTGGCGACTACGTTTATAACCGATTATGGGCAACCTGCTGATGAAGAACAGGTTTGGAGTGTTTGGAAAGGGAATGCGAGAGTAATTAGGTAAATTACTATGTCATTGCGGGCTTGACCCGCAATCCCATGATAATAAATTAATAATTCTTTTAATAGGGGATCCCGCGTCAAGCGCGGGATGACAATTAATTAATAAATTTTTAAAACATGGTTTATTTCAACAAAGGCGCTTCGGATTATTCTTTTCGTCCGGAAGAAATAAAAGCGGCAGTTTTTGCCGCCTTAGACAAACTTGGAACAAGGAAAAAAGTATTGGCAATTCCTCCCGATTTCACGCGTTTTCATTCACGCGCAGGAGAGTTAACGCAGTATGTGTATGAATATTACGGAGATAAGTTAACTGATATTCTTCCGGCGCTGGGAACGCATTTCCCGATGACAGAGGAAGAAATCAAAAAGATGTATCGGGGTATTCCCGTATCGCTTTTCAAGGTTCATAACTGGCGGGAAGATGTGGTAACGGTAGGTACTGTGCCGGGTGAATTTGTAAAGCAAGTTTCGGAAGGCGCGGTCGATTATCCAGTGCCGGTTCAAGTAAACCGGATGTTGCTGGAAGGTGGCTACGACCTCATTCTATCTATCGGTCAGGTAGTTCCTCACGAAGTTATCGGCATGGCAAACTACAACAAAAACATTTTTGTCGGCGTAGGCGGTGCGGAATGTATCAACAAAAGTCATTTCATAGGAGCTACTTATGGCATGGAGCGCATCATGGGAAGAGCGTTGGGTCCCGTTAGGCAAGTCTTGAACTATGCTTCGGAAAATTTCACAAAAGATTTACCCATTGTGTATCTTCAAACGGTTATCTCGGAAGGGAAAGACGGTTTGCAGATGCGCGGACTTTATATCGGCGATGATTTCGAATGTTTTGAAAAAGCTGCCGAACTGTCACTCGAAACAAATTTCCGTATGATGGATCGCGAAATGAAAAAGGTCGTGGTATATCTCGACCCTGAAGAATTTCGCACGACCTGGGTAGGCAACAAAAGCATTTACCGCACGCGAATGGCAATAGCCGATGGCGGCGAATTGATTGTTCTTGCCCCCGGTTTGCATCTGTTTGGCGAAGATCAGACCAACGACAAGTTGATACGCAAGTACGGATATGTTCATACGCCGCAAGTATTGAAATTTGTGAAGGAAAACGAAGACCTGCAAAACAGTCTGGGCGTTGCCGCGCATCTTATTCACGGCGCTTCGGAAGGACGATTCACCATCACTTATTGTCCGGGACATTTGACCCGTCAAGAGATTGAAAGTGTTGGTTTTAAATATGCCGACTTAGGCGAAATGATGAAGAAATATAACCCTGCCGTCCTGAAAGATGGCTGGAATGAAGTTGACGGAGAAGAAATTTATTATATTTCCAATCCGGCATTAGGATTGTGGGCTTATAAAGAGCGGTTTAAATAATTCAGAAATTAATTCGGGGTATTGGTACATTTATAAAATAATAAGGTAATAAGGTTGATGGGATATAATAATTATCATTTTGCTACTAAGGTTGTTTTGTTATTTATAAGGTTAAAAATGAGGCTGTTTTGTTATTTATAAGGTTAAAAATGAGGCTGTTTTCGACCTTATTTATACCTTATCTTACAAACAAAACAACCTTAGTAGCAGACAATTACATATATATCTTTCCTAACCTTATTACCTAATTAAGTATGAAAAATAAAATATTCCATAATCATTATACCAGTTCGGTACGAATTTTTTAAAAAACAGCATCAAATTCGATACGATATTTTTAAAAAATAGTATTAAATTCGGTGCGATATTTTAAAAAAATATTGTATCTTTGCAGCAGTAATTTCTAAATATAGTATGGCTTACATAAAACGAAACGTTGATAAAGTTCTTTTGTCGTGGAAAACAGACCTCGACAGAAAACCTTTGCTTATAAGAGGAGCGCGTCAAGTTGGCAAGTCTTCAACAATAGAAGAATTTGGCAATCATTTTGAATATTTTGTGACCGTTAATTTTGAGAGGAATAAACAATTAAAAACTTTATTTGATGGCGATTTGGATGTGAAAGAAATTTGTCTCAAACTTTCAATACAGTTCAAAAAGCCAATTGAACCCGAAAAAACATTGCTTTTTTTTGATGAAATTCAGAATTGCCCCAATGCGATAATGTCCTTGCGATATTTTTACGAGGACTATCCTGAACTTCACATCATCGCAGCAGGGTCGCTGTTGGAATTTGCTCTCGAAGAATTGCCTACTTTCGGCGTTGGACGTATTGACTCTTTATTTATGTATCCTTTTTCGTTTCAGGAATTTATGTTTGCCTGCGGCGAAGAGCTTTTGTGGAACGAGGTTTGTAAATCTTCGCCGCAAAAACCTCTTTTTCCTGTTTTTCACGAAAAATGTTTAGACCTTTTGAAAAAACATTTAATTATTGGCGGAATGCCAGAGGCGGTATCTAATTTTGTGCAAAACAACGATATATTAAGAGTTCAAAAAGCGCTTGACAGGTTGATTTTGTCATTTCAAAACGATTTTGCAAAATACAAAAAGAAATTACCTGCACTACTTTTGCGTGAGGTTTTTGCTTCTGTTGTGAAACAATCCGGTGGAAAATTTATCTATTCAAAGGCGGCGGAAACAAGTCAACACAAAATAAAACAAACGGTTAATCTGCTCATAATGGCAGGTTTGGTTATTCCTGTGGTTAGCAGTTCAGCCAATGGAACGCCACTTGGTGCGGAAGTAAATCATAAGAAATGTAAAATGTTGTTGCTTGATACAGGAATTTTTCAGCGTTTGTTGGATTTACAGCTTTCGGAAATTTTTCTTTCAGATGATTTCGATGTTATAAACAAAGGCGCTATTGCCGAACAGTTTGCCGGTCTGGAACTTATTAAAAATTCATCGCCATACGCGCTTGAAAATTTGTATTTTTGGACAAGGGAAAAAGAAAAAAGCCAGGCAGAAGTAGATTATCTTATACAACGTAACGACAAAATCATACCCATTGAAGTGAAATCGGGTAAAAGTGGAAAAATGCAAAGTATGCACTTGTTTCTTGCTGAAAAACAAGCTGAATACGGCATTCGCACTTCGCTTGAAAATTTTACGGAATATGATAATATCCGAGTTTATCCATTATATGCGATAGGAAATGTGAAAAAACAGAATTTATAATTTATAATAACAATATGGAAAATTTAGCAGATATCGGTTTAATCGGTTTGGCCGTAATGGGCGAAAACTTAGTGCTTAACATGGAAAGTAAAGGATTTACGGTTGCCGTTTATAACCGTACGGTTTCCAAAGTAGATGATTTTGTGAACGGGCGTGGTAAAGGCAAGAAATTTATCGGAACCCGTTCGGTTGAAGAATTGTGCAAATCG
>Ga0123357_10002244_pt1 | contig 21374 bp, 17 predicted proteins | sample TergutEmb28metaG_FD_89873 | JGI IMG/M metagenome (GOLD analysis project Ga0123357, IMG submission 89873) | Embiratermes neotenicus P4 segment gut microbial communities from Petit-Saut dam, French Guiana - Emb289 P4 | ecosystem: Host-associated > Arthropoda: Insects > Digestive system > Gut ... | reverse complement strand
TTGGACAGGGCGCAACCGAAATAAGGCATGTATCGTGAAAAACCACACGGATGTTACCACCCGCGCCGGAATATTCAATACGTGAGACAATATTTATTTTAACCGCCGGGCATCGTCGGGCGGCTGATTTCATTGACCCGGCAGGGGGATTCCCTGATTTCTCCCGCTATCCTCGGGCGCAGGTATACGTGATGATCCGACTTTTTCGACCACAGGGTCGGCCCAGTTGCCCGTAATTTTGTAATCGTAGGAAAACAGCTTCTCGATCGGGTCACCAAACGTTTTCTGTGCCAAGTAAGTCACTGCGCCTGCCACCGGATTGACGACGGCAGCACCAATGGCAACCGTATCAGACAGAGCTGGCCGCACCGTCACCTGCAAATCTTGGGTTTCGGCAGCAATATCGGCCTGTCCCTGCATTAGCACCCGCGCTGCCGGGCCGACGATTTCGATGTTGTCGCTACGCATCACGCCCCCGGAAACCGTGGTCTTGCCTTCGATACGGTCAAAAACGAACCCATCAGAAAACACGTCGCGGAAATCGAGCGTCACCCGGCGCGGCAATGCCTGTAGGCTGAGAACGCCAAGCAGACGCCCGACCCCAGGTTCGATGCGCTCAAAACGGCCATTCCTGGCATTGAGTTCGATCTGGCCAGAGAGCGTCGGATAGTCGATCCGGGTCGGTGACCCTTTCCAGTCAAGCTTCCCAACGAGTTTCGCTTGCCCACCGTTTATGATATGGTCGTATCCCAATATCGAGGCAAAACTGCCGACATCGGTAGATTCCAGGGTGAAATCGAGCGTACTGTGCTGCACGTCAGGTTGCCAGAGGCCGCTGCCCGAAAAACGTGCGTCCGGGCGACTGATAGAAAAATTGTCAAGCCGCCAAGCACCTTCCTGGTTGGTGGCCCGCACTTCGAGTTGCCCAAGTTCGTGCCCACCAACGGCAAACTCTTCTGCCCGTACATCAAGCCCCGGCAAACCGCGGGGAGGCGGGGAAACAGAAGAACCGCCCCCACCCTGACCGTTGCCTCTGACCCTAGCCTCATCCCCCGATAAAACCAGCCGGTTCAGGCGCGCCGACAGTATGCCGTCCCCCCCACGTTTCCAGGAGATAGCGCCCTGCGCTTCGGTGCTGTTTAAATGCGCCGTCCAGCTTTCGGCATTGTTTGCCGCACGCAATTCCATCGCATTGAAGGTATATCCGAAAATGCGCATTTGACGGGTATCGAGCACAACGCTTATCAGCGGCAGTACTACCGCATCGCTCGAACCGCTATCGCTGCCCTGGCTTTCTCCCTCACCTGCGGCCAGGGACCATTGCCAGGCATCAATATCCAACGTGTCGAACGATGCAGCCACCTGGAGTTCGTTACCGGAAGACGTTGGCACTGGCCGACCCAGCCCCACCCCGCCACGCACGGCTCCAGAAGCATCGCGTTCAAGCCTGGCTTCGAGCCTGTCGCCCTGCTTTACCGTAACCAACCAAGGTTTGCCCGCCCCCTGGGAGGCCACCGTAACCCCCAACGGCCAGACTTCATCGGCCTCCTTGGCGAAAGGTGCGGGCAGGCGCGAACGCAGCCCCTTGAGCCCGGAGTACACTGTGACCTTGTTGTTGTCTTGGCCGAAAACCAAGTCGGCACTCCAGGGCGTGTCCCCATTGACCCATCCCAGCAGCGGCCAACCGAACACCTCGCGCATCGCTGACGCCCCAACTTGCCCGCGTGCACTCAGTTCAAGACCGCCTGCACCCGCTCTGCCATTGACCGTACACTCCCCGCCAAACAGGCGGCCACGGATTGAAAGCTCCTCCAACGCGTCCTGTGTAAAGCCCAGGTTGCCATCGGCAGATTCCAGCGTAGCCCCAGGGGCAGTTCCGTCCAAGTAGACGCGGTTAGTAGCAAAACGATATTTCCCACTGACTTTGGTTCCGGAAACCTCATTCAACGGCATCACCAACTTAAGGCCGAGTTGGCCATTGCCCTCAGCCCGCAATGACTCCGTAAGGCCACGCAACCGCGCGGGCAACGGGCTCTCAGCGATGAAGCGTAGAAAATCTGCACTCGGACCGTTCGCCGCCCCTTCTATGGTCATGATCCCTTCCTTGAGGTCAGGGATTTCAACCCGAACTGGTTCCGCCCGGACGCCGAAAATGTTTCCGCCACGGGATTCGATGAGAAGGGCAGGCCCCGTAAAGCGTAGTTCCACATCAATATTGTCGATCGCTGGCCAGCCTTTGGCATAGTCGAGACGGCCGTTATCTGCCCGGACGATCACCGAGAATTCCCCTTTCCCGTCCCGAAACGGAAAACGCTTCAATGGCCCCTTGAGTTTTACTTTCGCGCCGGTTATGTTGGCGCGCGTGAGCGCTCCCTTGAGCCAATCGTGCACATGCTCGCCAGCAATAATGGGGATGTAACGCCACACCGCTGCGCCCTGCCCGCGAGTCAACTCACCAGTGATGTCGATTTCGCCGGGGCCGGCCTCCACTGGCCAATAGCTGCCGCTTGCCCGAAGCGCTGCGTCATTATTGGCAACTTCGATGGCATTGAGCGTCACGACTGGCTGCTCGCCCTTGTGGTTCCAGCCGCCCGAGGCATCGAGGCTGGCGACCGGAATGCGCGCCTGCTCGAACACCCTGGGTAGGTCAACGTAGCCGCCCCGGCTAGAGAGCAGGAACTCCCCCTCTTGCTTGTTGCCCTTGACCCGTCCCGACATGTTGCCCATGCCTGGGATGAGGTCGTGCGCAGTCAGGCTGATGCCTTCAAATTCCGTATCGACCTTCCAGTCCTGCAAAGCACCGATTTCGCCTTCCCATTCAGCCGAGAACATCCGCAAGAGCCCCTTGGGGCTGAATTCGTTCAAAAATATACGCGCACTCCCATTCTCGCTGAACGGCAGGCTCCCAGCCAATTTGGCAAGTGTTGCCAAATCGACAGAGGAAGCCGAAAGCGCACCGCCATTGAGCGTACCATCAGCGGCATTGCGTAACGCAAGGCTGAAATCGATGGGGACATGCAGGTTGACCCCTTTGGATTCCAGCCATAAACCACGTGCGCCGAACTCCATGCGTCCTGGCGTGCGGCTCGCCAGCACCCGTCCGCTAAGCCTGTCGAACCGCAACGGAGCCAAGCCAGTGCCCAGCGTGGCTTCCACGCCTTCCAGATCCAAATCCGCGCTCAGGCTGGCTGCCCCCTCGCCGTCGCTATCAAACCATAAGCGCGCACGGCCACGTCCCTTGAAGGGAACCGGATAGTCTACCCACGCCGACCAACTGCCGAGGTCGGCGTTTTCGAGCCCGACGGAAATGCTCCCCGCAATTCCGTTCAATGTGGCGGAATCATAACGGCGCACATCACCGCTCGCCTCGAAACTCGCCGCCAGATCCTTGGGAGGCCGCCCCTGGAGCTCCAGGTGATGGCTGAGGAAGCCACGCCCAAAAGTGAACTGCACTTCGGTCAGGCGCAACGGCGGTGCATTACGCAAGCCGTCGTCCCAGACCAAGGTAGCGTCGCGCACCACAATCCGGGACTGTTCGAGCAGCCAGGCGATGGGGTTGCCGCGTTCCTGCGCATCCGGATCCATGCGAATGCCCGCCACGGTGAAAACGCCATCCTTGTCACGCTTCAGTTCGACTTCCGGGCCAACGATTTCCAGCGCATGAAAATAGGGCATCCGACGCGGCAAAGATATCCATGAGAGCGTCGCTTCGACCCGTTCCAGCCGCAACGCCTCCTGTTCTCCGGAATGGATCATCAACCCGCCCAGGCGCAAACGGGGCCGCAGCCCCGCCCAATCCGCTTCCAGGCTCTCGATGCTCACCGGTGCACCAACAGTATCTGAAAGTTTTGAGGCAACCCACTCACGGTTTTCGCCGAGCCAGGGAAATAGCCAGGCACGCATCACGACGTACAGAATGCCGCACACGAGGCAGCTACCCAGGGACAACCAAGCCAGAATACGTGCCAGACGCCGCAAGACGATGCCCTGCCAAACAAAACGCCCCAGCATGGGATACTGGAGAGGGCTTTCCTGGGTGGATATTCCCGCAAGAAGCGAAAAATCAGTGTTTTTGGTGTTCATACTTCAGCGTTCAACAAACAGCGGCCTGGGTACGCAGTACCGCAAATATGCAGTTGCACGGACATGTCGCCACACAATGAAAATTATCCTTGCTCCCAGACAAAACACCGAATAAACGCCCACACGCTTACACTTATCGCGAAGATGGGCATTCTAACAATAACGGAAGGACTTTCGATGCAACCCAACCTCCCTGCACCAGAAATCATCCGCCGCACAACACTTCAGTCGCGCTTCCCGCAACGCAAGCTGCATCGGGCATTTCCTGTCACTGTGAAAAGTAGCGCAAATAGCGAAGGCAGACAAAAAATTCCAACCCTCCTTGTCCCCGGCTTGTCCAGAAACGCATAACCAATGCCATCAATGCATCCGCCATGTGATTTCAATCACGGTCAACAGGCACGCAGACGCTACAATGGCTTCTGTTTTCAACCCAACTCCGAGGCAGATCATGGATCACGTTTCCCCACGAGACCGTCGTTTAGATCGTCGTATCCCCCTCGGGTGTTCTGCCCACATCCGCCCAGACAAAGGCAAAGAAGTTTCTGCGGAATGTATTGAACTGAGCGTAAGCGGAATGACCCTGCGAGCCAGCTACGTCCCCAGCGAAGGCGAAGTCGTTGAAGTCGTGATTACCTCCCCGAACGACAAAGTGGAACGCCCGCCATTAGTGACGCACCTGCGCGTGACCCGGTGCCATGCGCTCGATAGCGGGCAATACGAAATCGGCGGCTCTACCGTCCGCGTAGTCGGCTGAAGACAGAACAAAACGCCATCCTCGCCATTTACGGCGAGGAGGCAAGATTTTGGTTCAAAGCCACGAATTTGGCTTACGTTTCAGTACGGCACTAAAGAATTTTTCAGTCGCGTCAATCAGTTTTTCCTGTTCGGCGTTGGCCGGGCCTTCGATCGTACTCACATGGCGCATCAATTGCAGCAAAGAGCCGACAAGTGGCGGCGTAAAACTTTCCTTGCTTGGCCCCAGGATTTTTGGCAACTGATCACCGATGTACACCACATTGCGGATGAGGTGAGCACTAGCCAACAGCAGGTCAGACGCATCCGCGGCGGAAAGATGGAAAGTTTTCTCAAAAATTTGCAGGATTGCTTTTTTCTGTTCAGCACTGATTTCGCCTTCGCACTTAATCACGCCAAGCAACAATACAGCGGCAACGTCAATCGGATTGGAAAGCTTGTAAAGCGGTGGCGTTGTGTTTTGCTTATTCCATTGGGAACGCCGATACCAAGCGAACGGGTTAAGCGAGTCAATTTTAAATCCAGCGCGCTGCAAGGCAACGAAGGCCCAAACTACACCTGCCACAGCAGTCAAAAAACCGATAACAATATGCATAAAATAACTCGTTTTCCAATTTGAAATGAGCGATGATGCCACAATCTGGCCGGCGACTCTACGAGTACCACCCCTACCTTCTTGCCCAATTTCCCGCCTGGCTCATCCGCGCTTCGCACGGCGTAGCCGCCAAATCATCCAAGGCGTCACGATCACAATCACAGCAAATGTGATGAGCCCCCAATTGGCAATCGACAGGCCAAGGAACGTCCAGTCGACGGCGCTGCAATCGCCTTCGCCCCGGAACAGCTTGGGCAGAAACTCGGACAGTGGAAAGTTTTCCAACATAAATTCAATACCGGGACCACATCCCATCGTTTGCGGCGGATAGAGTTGCAACCAGCTTTGCCGGGCCGCGACTCCCCCTCCAGCCAAAGCCACGAGTGTTATCAGCACCCCGTAGATCCACGCGCCCCGATTGTGAAGCGCGCCAACCAACGCAATAAGGCCAACCCCCAACAGCGCGTAACGCTGCATGATGCACATTGGACAGGGATCGACCCCTTTCACCATCTGTAGATAAAGAACCCCAAAACAAAATTCACCGACGCATAGCGCAAACAAGGCGAAAAAATACAAACGCAGGGGCACTCGTATTAATGACATAAAAAACTCCGAAAAAACAAAGCTATTCGCAAAATTTCCCTCTCCCACCTATCAAGATGCACTTATCCCCTCCCCCGCTTGCGGGGGAGGGTGCCCCAAAAGGGGCGGGAGAGGGAAAAACACGCAAAAACCACCCTAAGGTTTAAATCCCCGCATACCGTCACCGTAGTGTTGGAAACGTTCCAGCGCCTCCGCCATTTCCTCTTCGGACAACAGCACCGGTGGCCCCGGCTGGCAAGCACGCCAATATTGCCCGCACAGCGTTTCCAGTTCAATGGCCTGAGCCAGCGCATGCGCGAGGCTGCGCCCATAGGCTACCATCCCATGATTGGCGAGCAGGCAGGCGCTACGCCCAACCAATGCCGCCAGCGCGTTTTTCGAAAGCGCCTCCGTACCGAACGTCGCATAAGCCGCACAGCGCACGCTACCACCACCGAAGAGCGCAATCATGTAATGGAACGGCGGGATATCCGCACGCTGGCAAGCCAGCGCCGTGGCAAACGGCGAATGGGCATGGACGACCGCCCCCGCCTCGGGGACGCTCGCATAAATGTCGCGGTGAACCCGCCATTCCGAAGAAGGCACAACCCCCCCTGCCCCCTTGGCTACGCCATCCATCGTCATCCATACCATATCGGCAGCAGAACACCGCTCTGGCAGCCGCCCGGACGGCGTAATCAAAAAACCGCCGTCACAACGCACGCTGACGTTGCCCGCAGTGCCGGCATTCAGCCGGTGCTCCTTCAAGGCGCGGGTCACGGCAAGCAACTCGCCAGCCAACGCATCCCTGTTTTTGTTCCCACTCATACCTGGACATCCTGCAAAAAACCGGCCAACCCTTCAATCCCAAACACCCCTCGCTCGGTAATGAAACCTGAAACGAGCGCCGCCGGGGTCACGTCGAAAGCCGGATTGACCGCGCGGATACCCTCCGGAACCAATCTCAGCCGCCTTGGGCAGCCTTCCCCGTCCAATCCGTCGATGAAGAGCACCTCGTCCGCCGTACGTTCCTCCACCGGAATCGCCTCGCCGTAGGGCGTCCTTGGATCGAAAGTCGACGCTGGGGCCGCAATATAGAACGGAACCCCCGCTGCATGCGCGGCTAATGCCTTCAGGTACGTACCCACCTTGTTCGCAGTATCGCCATTGGCCGCGATACGATCCGCGCCAACGATCACCGCATCGGCCTCGCCGCGCATGAGCAACAGCCCAGCGGCATTGTCGGCAATCAGCGTATGCCTGATCCCGGCGGCGGCAAGTTCCCAGGCCGTCAACAGCCCCTGGTTGCGCGGGCGCGTTTCGGAAACGAAAACCTCGACCTCCAGCCCCTCGGCACAAGCCGCATAGACAGGCGCAAGCGCCGTCCCCATCCCTGCCGTCGCCAGCCAGCCCGCGTTGCAATGAGTCATCACCCGCAAGGCGCGCCCCTCACGCACGCGCAAGGCGCGAAGCAACCCCAACCCGTGTGCCCCAATGGCTTCGCACATCGCGGCATCTTCCGCACGAATGGCTTCGGCTTCGACCCACGCCGCCTCACACCGCGTAGCAGGGGAAAGCGGCCTCAGGCACGCATCCATGCGGTTCAACGCCCACGCGAGATTGACAGCGGTCGGCCTTGTTGCGCGTAGCACAGCCAGCGCATGATCGAGCGCGGCATCATCCCCCGCCTCCCCCGCCAGCGCCACGGCTACGCCAAAGGCCGCAACACAGCCAATCAACGGCGCGCCGCGCACCCGCATCGCGGAAATGGCTTCAGCAACGTCTTCGAGCGTGGCAAGCCGGTGCTCCACAGTACGCCAAGGCAACTGAGCCTGGTCAAGAACGACCAGGCTACCGCCGTCATGCCGCAGGGTGGCAATGGGCTGGGTAAACATGGATAAACAGACAATGGGGCTTCATACTCAGAACCACCCCAAATGCCGACGTACCGAAACGGCCGTCCCTAACCAGCCCAAGGCCGCAGCAATCGCAACGATTGCCAGTGACTCTTTCCAGTTGGGGCTGGAGAGCGCGATCTTTATTCCATAGGTTTCGCCTACTTTTACCACCGGTATGGCCAATGCATGGGTTCCAGCCCATACCGCCGCCAAGGCCACCAGGCCGCTGAGCGTGCCTTGCAGCACCCCGAACCAGTAAAACGGGCGGCGGATAAAACGGTTGGTCGCCCCGAGCAGGCGGCTGACTTCGATTTCGTCCTTCTGAGCCAGGATTTGCAGGCGGACGGCGGTGTTGAGGGTAACGGCCAGCAGAGGCAGCCCAAGCAAAACCGACAAACCCAGTGCCGTTACACGCGCTAACTCGAACAGAGCCGCCAGCCGTTTGACCCAGGCCGAATCGTACTTGACGTGCACAACGCCCGGCCAACTTTGCATTTTCGCCAATAAAGCCTCAAACCGTTTTGGGTCGTTACCTCGCAGGGTGACGATGAAAGTATCGGGCAAGGGGTTGGTATCGATACCGCCCAAAACATCGCCCAGGCCGCTGCCCTTCAACTGTTTCAAAGCTTCGTCACGCGACACGAAACGGAAACTGGCTAGTTGCGGCTCGTCCTGGAGACCCCGCCGGATAGCGTCGGCCTGCGCGGAATCGGCTTCGTTATCGAGGAAGAGACTGATTTCAGGTTTACTGGACATCCCATGCATTAGGGTAGCAATATCGTTCCGCAGGATATATCCCCCTGCCGGAAGCGTCAGCGCGGCTCCCATCACCAGCACCGAGAGCAACGTCCCGAACGGTTGCCCAAAAAGCCGTCTGAGGGCATATGCAAACGCACGCAAATGAAGGGTAAGCCAATTACGCATCATTGCTCCACGAGCCGCCCATGATCCAGCACGATCTGGCGCGGCGACCAATGCCCGAAAAGCGCAATATCATGCGTAGCCACCAGTACCGTGACGCCCGCACTGTTGAACGACCTGAGAATCCCGGCAATCTCGGATGCATAGGCCGGGCTAAGATGGGCAGTTGGGTCGTCGGCAATCAAGACCGAAGGCCGGTTGACAGAAGCGCGTGCAATGGCCAGCCGCCTCTGTTCACCGCCGGAAAGCCCGGTAGGAAAATCCTTTTCCCGCCCCGAAAGCCCGACGAGGTCGAGCGCCGCCCCCACCCGTTTGGCCGCTTCCTTCTGCGGATGGCCATTGATGATAAGCGGAAGCAAGATGTTGTCATATACCGAACGGTCGGGCAGTAAGTGGTTTTCTTGCATAACCAAGCCAATATTGCGCCGTAGGTAGGGAACCGCCCGTTTCGGCATCCTTGAGACATTCTGCTCGTTGATTTGCACCATGCCGGAAGTCGGCCGCTCGATGGCCGGGATAAGCTTGAGCAGCGTGCTCTTCCCTGCACCCGTATGTCCCGAAATCACCACCAACTCGTCGGGTTCCACCCGGAAACTGACTTCGTCGAGCGCCATGCAACCGTTTGGGTATCGTTTGGTGACACTGTCGAAGATGATCATGCTTTTTCGCTCTCCCCCTCTGTATCAAAGAGCGCTTCGACGAATTCACGTGCCCGGAAGGGCTGCAGGTCGTCAATGCCTTCCCCCACGCCGATAAAGCGCAACGGTTTCGGGCATTGGCGCGCAATGGCTGCCACCACACCGCCCTTGGCCGTACCATCGAGCTTGGTCAGCACGAGACCCGTCACCCTGGCCGCAGCATCGAACGCTTTCACCTGCGCCAATGCGTTCTGCCCGATGTTGGCGTCGAGCACGAGCATTACTTCGTGCGGTCCGGAAGGTTCCGCCTTCGCAATCACCCGCCGCACCTTCGCGATTTCTTCCATCAAGTGAAGCTGGGTCGGCAACCGCCCGGCGGTATCGGCAAGCACGATATCGATGCCCCGTGCACGCGCCGCATTGATTGCGTCGAAAATGACCGCCGCAGCATCGCCCCCTTCCTGCGCAATTACCGTCACGTTGTTACGCTCGCCCCAAGCCATCAACTGCTCGCGCGCCGCCGCACGGAAAGTATCGCCTGCCGCCAGCAGCACGCTTTTGCCCTGATTCTGAAAATATTTGGCGAGCTTGCCAATCGAGGTCGTCTTGCCCGAACCGTTCACCCCGGCCAGCATGATGATGTAGGGCTTATGGGCGGACACATCGAGCCCTGCCTCCAGCGGCGTCACGATTTCCAGTAGCCCATCGGCCAGTGCCTGCCGCAATTGTCCGGCGTTCTCCAGCCGGTTCTTCTTCCAGCGCACCCGCAAGCTTTCGATCAGATGCTGCGTCACATCCACGCCGCAATCGGCCATCAGCAGCGTGGATTCCAGTTCTTCGAGCAGGTCTTCGTCAATCTTGCGCCGCCCAAGCAGACCCGCCAATCCGCCGCCGAGTTGCTGCCGGGTACGCGCCAGCCCCGATTTCAGGCGATCCGCCCATGAGCGTTTCGCAGGCGGCGCAGCATCGGCAGGTGGCTCGCCAACAAGGGCAACCTCCGCCGAAGCAGGATGGGAAGAATTGGCATCGGTACGCTTATCAGCGCCCGGGGTGGGTTTTTTGGAGAAACCAAACATAAGAAATCAAATCACAGAAAAACTTCGACGTACGCCCAAAACTCCCGGATACGGCTATGATGCCATGCTCACTACGACACGTACAAACAACGTGTAAATTCTAACAGATGCAGAATTGCCAGGATTGCCCCATGACTTTCGGCCTTTCTCTCCCCTTCTTGCGCCGCTCGATTCGGCACCTGGCGCTCATTTGCGCCTGCTTGCCGGTCACGTTGCCCGTGCAGGCCAACCCCTTTGAAACTACCCTCGATAACGGCATGAAAGTCGTCGTCCGCGAAGACCACCGTGCACCTTCCGTCGTACACATGATCTGGTACCGTAGCGGTGCGATGGACGAGTCCGTAGGGGTCACCGGAGTCGCACATGTCCTCGAACACATGATGTTCAAGGGTACGCGCAAGGTCGGCCCCGGCGAATTCAACGCACGCGTCGCTGCCCTTGGTGGGCGCGACAACGCTTTCACAAGCCTCGACTACACCGCCTACTTCCAGCAAATCCCTCCTGCCCATCTTGGCACGGTGATGTCCCTCGAAGCCGACCGCATGAAAAACCTCGCTCTCGCCGACGAAGATTTTTTGCGCGAAATCGAAGTCATCAAGGAAGAACGTCGGCTACGCACCGATGACCGCCCGCGCGCCCTTGTTTATGAACAACTGATGGCAACAGCCTTTCAGGCTCACCCATACCATCACCCGGTCATCGGCTGGATGACCGACCTCCTGACAATGAACGCCAAAGATGCACGCGAGTGGTACAAGAACTGGTACACCCCCAACAATGCCCATCTCGTCGTCGTCGGCGATGTCGATCACCAGGCCGTCTTCAAGCTTGCCCGTCAGCATTACGGCGCAATTAAACCCACAACGCTCCCCGTGCGCCGCATCAGCGCCGAACCTGGGCAAATCGGTTCAAGGAGCGTCACCGTCCGTGCCCCAGCTGAATTGCCCTACCTCGCAATGGCCTGGCGTGTCCCGTCTCTGCGCCACCCCGATGCCGACCGCGAAGCCTTTGCCTTGCAGATGCTGGCAGAAATCTTCGATGGCTACGACGGCGCACGGCTCAACCGCCGCCTCGTACGCGAGCAGCGCATCGCTGTATCTGCTGGTGCCGCCTACGATGGCGTCAACCGCGGTCCTGCCCTCTTCATCCTCGAAGGCTCCCCCGCACCCGGCCAGAGCTTTGAGGCGCTCGAAGCTGCCCTGCGGGCCGAATTGCAGCGCATTCGCGATGAAGGCGTGGGCGAAGACGAATTGAACCGCGTCAAGAACCAAGCCCTAGCAACGCGCATTTACTCGCGCGACTCCCTGATGGGTCAGGCCATGGAAATCGGGCAACTCGAAAGTGCTGGTTTGTCGTGGCGCGATGATGTACGGCTGCTGGCAGGGTTGCGCGCCGTGACTGCCGAGGAAGTGCGCTCCGTTGCCCGCCGCTATTTCGACGATGCCAGTCTCTCCACTGCCCGCCTCGACCCCTTGCCATTACCTGCAGCCGCCGCGCCGGAATCCCCATCCGCCCTGCAACAACCCTGACCCCAATTCGTTCCAAGGTTTTCGCTATGCGTTTTTTTCCTGCTTCCTTTACGGTCTTCTCATGCCGCTTACGTGCCTCGTTGCTGGCCTCGCTCGCTTTCGTTTCCGGCATCGGCATCGCCCAAGCCACCCCCCGTATCGAACAATGGACAGCCCCCACCGGCGCAAAAGTGCTTCTCGTCGCCAGCCACGAGTTGCCGATGATCGATATCCAAATCGACTTCGCCGCAGGCAGTGCCTTTGACCCCCCCGGTAAGAGCGGCATCGCCAGCCTTACCCGTGCCCTGCTCGACTCCGGTGCAGGCGACCTGGACGAACAGGCCATTTCCGAACGCGCCGCCGACCTTGGGCTCATCCTTGGAGGCAGCACCAGTGAAGACCGTGCCAACCTCACACTGCGCACACTCTCGGCCACGCGGGAACGTGACGAATCTGTTGCCCTGGCCGCTACCGTCCTCGCCCACCCCCAGTTTCCGGCAGAGGTACTCGAACGCGAGCGCATCCGCACGCTGGCCAATTTGCGCGAAGCGCTCACCAAACCTGCAGTGCTGGCCGCCCGTGCTTTTCACGCTGCGATTTACGCCGGTCATCCTTACGGCGTCAATCGCGATGAAAAATCCCTCTCTGCAATTACCCGCGAAGACCTCGTCTCCTTCCACGCCCGCTACTACAGCGCGCATAACGCTTCCATTGCTATCGTCGGGGACATTGACCGCGCTACCGCTGAAAAAATCGCCATTGCGCTAACTCAAAACCTGCCCGCCGGTAGCAAAGTCGAACCGCCGCCCATGCCCCTCCCGCTTGGGGAAGGCCAGACCGCACGCATCGCCAACCCTTCCGCCCAGGCGCACATCCTCGTCGGCCAGTTGGGCATGAGCCGCGACGACCCCGACTATTTCCCGCTCCTCGTCGGCAACCACGTCCTCGGCGGCGGGGGTTTCACCTCGCGGCTCATGAAAGAAGTGCGCGAAAAGCGTGGTTTCGCCTACGATATTCATAGCTATTTCGACCCCCGCCGCGTCCTTGGCCCATTCGAGATCGGCCTGCAAACCCGGGGCACACAAAGCGCGCTCGCCCTTGATATCGTGCGTGCTACCCTTACCGCCTTTATCAATGAAGGCCCTACCGAAAAAGAATTGCAGATGGCGCGTAACAACATCGCGAACGGCTTTGGCCTGCGGCTCGATTCCAACGCCAAGATTCTCGGCTACATCTCCATGATCGGCTTTTACGGCCTGCCCCTTAACTGGCTCGAACAATACCCACACGCCGTAAACGCTGTGAGCTGCGAAGCGGTACGCGATGCCTTTGCCCGCCGCATACAGCCAAATCGTCTCATCACCATCATCGCCGGCGGGGACGGCGACAAAGGCGATGGCAATACGAAGGCTGCAACCAAACCGTGAACGCACGCAGCCAGATCCGCATCGTTGGCGGAGCATGGCGCTCGCGGCTCGTTGACGTTCCAGGCATCCCTGGCCTCAGGCCGACGCCAGACCACGTGCGTGAAACCCTGTTCAATTGGCTTGGGCAGACCCTCGACGGCCTCACCTGCCTCGATCTCTTTGCCGGCTCCGGCGTCCTTGGCTTCGAAGCCGCCTCGCGCGGCGCGGCCAGCGTCACCCTCGTCGAGCGCGACCCTCGTGCCCATGCCGCCCTACGGCGCAATGCTGAAAAATTAGCAGTAACACAAGTAGAGATCGTGCAAGGCGATGCGCTAGAATTTCTCGTCTCCACGACGCGGCAATTCAACGTAGCATTCGCCGACCCGCCTTACCGGCAGGGTTTGATCCACCGGGTCATGCCCCTACTGGACCGGGTGATGCTCCCCGGTGGCTTGGTGTATGCCGAAGCTGAAACGCCGTTCGATTCCCTTGCGGGATGGCATGCGCTCAAGCGGAGCCGCGCCGGACAGGTTCATTTTCATCTTCTCGAACGTACCGAGGCAACCAGCACATGAAAAACGCCGTAGCGGTCTTCCCCGGCTCCTTTGACCCTTTCACCCGAGGGCACGAAAACCTTGTGTGCCGCACGGCGTCGATGTTTGAAAAAGTCATCGTCGCAGTAGCGGCCAGCCGCCAGGAGACCCTGTTCCCGCTCGCGGAACGTGTTGAAATCGCCGCCGAAGTATTGCGCACCATCCCCAATGCCGAAGTCGCCGGCTTCGACTGCTTGCTCGTGGATTTTTTGCGTCAGAGGGGAGTACGGATCGTCGTGCGCGGGGTGCGCACGCTGGCCGATTTCGAATACGAGGCCCGGATGATGGCAATGAACCGTAAGCTCTACCCCACACTGGAAACCGTGTTCTTGCTTCCCTCCGAAGAACACGGTTACCTTTCGGCCAGCGTCGTGCGCGAAATCGCCCGCCACGGCGGCGACGTGAGCCAATTCGTACCCGAAGCAGTCTTTTCGCGCCTACAACGCAAATTCTGCTGATTCAACTGATTCAAGAAAGGAACCAACGTCATGTCCCTGATGATTACCGATGAATGTATCAACTGCGATGTCTGTGAACCCGAATGCCCCAACAGCGCGATTTCGCAGGGTGACGATATCTATGTGATCGACTCTGCAAAATGCACTGAATGCGTCGGTCATTTCGATGACCCGCAATGCATCGCGGTCTGCCCGGTCGATTGCATCCTCAAAGACCCGGACAACGTAGAATCGCCCGACGAACTGCTTGTCAAGTTCAACAAGCTCAACCCCTGAGCGGGGTGCGCCTAAGGCTGCCTACTCCCTCCGGCGCCACGCGCCACCTCCCTCAGAGAGGAAGGCTGTCCCCCTCCGAGGAGGATGTCGGCGGAGCCGGCAGGGTGTAAACCCTCTCCTACTCGTGGGAAAGGGTAGCGCGTGTAGCGCCGGGAGAGAATTAACGCAGGGAAAGAGGGGTTTCCGGCTAAAGCATGTTTTTCCCTCCCGCCTCTACACCATTAAAGTCACTGCCGATGAACGATAAGAAATACTGGAAGTACTGGGTTTTCACTTCCTTGGCGATGTTCATCATTCTGCCGGTATTGCTGAACGTCGTTGCAATCCCACTGGTAGTGGGATTTTTCACCTTCTCTAGAAGCCCTTGGGTGCTGCTGGTAGGGGTGCTCTCTTTTCTCTTGCTGGCGTACGTCATCTCCCTGTTTGGGAAAAAAGCCACGCTGCCGGATGCCTTTCTGTCGCGTTACGGACCACTCATCGTACCCATCCTTTTCACCCTCACCGTCTGGCTGCTCATCACCTCTGTCAATGGAGGGAATTTCTCCAAAGGGGGAGCAATCAATCGCGGGTTGCTCGTTTTCTTGCCCTATACCTTTATATCCTTCCCCTTAGTGATATCCTCGGGCACATATTGGATCATCCCTGTCTTATCCATCACCTCTTATCTGTTTTTCACTGCATGCTTTGCCATCGGAACATGGCAGGGTAAACGCTTCAGGACAACGGAAAACAAACCGGCACTTCCCGTGTTGGCACTCATCCTCGTACTCGCTTCCATTGCCACGGTACAAGGTTATGCGCAGTATCGAAGCGCCTTGCATTCGGATCCGGATCACCCAGAATTGCAGGGCAAACATCAGATATCGAAATAAGGCTACTTTCTGAGCCACAGCACACCCACTTTCCGAAAACGCCAGGAAACTGTGCGATTGGTTCTTAAGCAACGAGGGGCAACGATACATCACGGAAGTCGGTTGCATACCCCTCAATAATAATTTCAAATGAATAAGCAGCAGTTTTTATTTTTCCGATACAAGACAGATCATTGCGGAAGTCAGTACCACTCGGTATAGTATGGCGCGCTTTGGTTTTCGGTATTTGTTGTTTCTATTGGTTTTTTCCTTCTTTTTAAAGGAGAGCTTTATGAGTAACCAGGACGGTAACCAACCATACACCCCCTATGCGCCGCCGACGGCGAATGTGGTGTCCATTGACTCTTGTCTACAAGGGACGTTTATCCCAGGAGGCCGCCCCGGAGGGAACGCCATAGGGTGGGTTTCCAACGCCTGGGATTTGTTCAAACGGCAGCCTGGGACGTGGATATTATTCATCCTCATTTGCTTCGGCATAGGGGTCTTTCTCTCTCTGCTAAGCCTCATTCCCTTTGTTGGTTTAATCGTTCAAATCGCTTCAATGTTCGTCTCTTCTCTATTTATCGCAGGTGTTGTCTATTCCTGCGACCGGCTCCAACGTGAAGGGTTGTTTACTTTAGACGATTTATTCGCTGCTTTTAATCGTCAAACCCGCCCCTTGTTGATGTTCTGCTTGTTGGTTCTCGGCTTTATGATCGTTATGGGAGTCATCGTTGGCATCCTTTTCGCCGTCTTCCTCTATATCGGTGGAGGTATTGCATTTTTTAGCTCTCTGTCATTAGAACAATTGAATATTATTGGTATCGCAACGATCATTATCGTACCACTCCTCACGCTTGTTGGCTGTGTTCTCTGCGGCATGGCGGTATGGTTCTCGCCTGCGTTGATAATGATGCACAACATCCCTCCGTTTGAAGCGATGAAAATGAGTTTATCCGCCTGTTCGAAAAACATCTTGCCCGGAATCATTTTTTTCATCATGCTTTTTATAATGGGGCTTGGCTGCTTATTTACACTTGGGCTTGCCACACTAGTAATAGCACCGATGATCCAAATCTGCTATTACACCTCGTACCGCGACGTCTTTTTCGATGAGGAAAATTTGAGCGCGGTACGCCGCCCATAACACCCCCTCCCGCTGTTCAGGCCAGGAACATCATAGACAGTTTCATCGTAAAACTAACCCCGGTTTGAAACCCCGGCTTAAAGGCCAGGGTTTCAAACCGTAGCCATTAGGGAGGGGATGCAACTCGAATTCATCGAGGGGCGTTAGGCTGCACACTTTTTGGTTTCCCCAAGGACGGGCAAATCCCACTGTTAGCACCAATGTAAAACTGACCAGGTGGGTGCGGACAAAAACTTAGACTACCTGGAGGTAGTTCATGTACTCATACGAAGATTGCATTCGGGCAGTTCGGCTCTATATAAAATAAAATTGGGAAAGCGCTACGATCAATCTAAGGTAACGGAGAGTTTACCGCGTGCCGCCTGCAAGCGCAGTTGCGCTTCCATCAAATTGGCGACCAGGGTCGATTGATCGATGTGCGCCTCGTAGCGCGCGCGGGTCGCGTCCAGAAGCTCGGTGATCGAACTCTTACCCAGCCGGTAGGCATCCTCGGCCATCTGCTTGAGGGCGGGCAGGTTGGGCATCATTTGCGCACGGAAGCGTTCGAGGGTCGCGCCGCGCTGGGCCACCTGAACGCTGTAACGGTACACGTCGGCTTCCACCTCAGCTTTCGTCAGGTGCCGCCGCAGATTGGCCGAAAGCGCCTCGGTGCGCGCCTTGTCGAGCGCGCCGCCGCGGGTATCGAAAATGGGAATCTCGACCGACAGGCCCACCGTGTTGGTCGCACCGAACGGGCTGCTCGTCCAGAACCGCCCGGCGTTCAGCGAAACTTCCGGAAAGCGCTCGCGCCGGGCAACCTCTACGTTCGCTTGTGCGGCCTCCTCCTCCCGGCGCACGGCTATGAAGGCCGGGTTTTCGGATGTTTCGGACGCTCCCGGAGCGACCTCCAGCGGGTGCAGCTCGCCCACCCCGCGCGGCTGCCAGCCGGAGAAGCCGAGCAGGGTGGCGAGCTGGGCCTGGGCCTCGGCAAGGGCGACTTCGGCCTCGGCCGTCTGGGCTCGCCAGGACGCCTGCTCGACATCCACCCGCAACAACTCGTACTGGCTCGCCATGCCGGAAACCTGGCGTCCGGCGACGATGTCGCGCAGGCGGGAAAGTTCATCGACGCCCGCCGTCCGGGTGGCGAGCGTCTCCTGCGCGAGCAGCAAGGCGATAAAGGCAGCCCCCGCATCCGCCGCCAAATCGTTGCCGGAAGCGGCAAACCGCGCCTTCGCCGCGGCGATGCCACGCTCGGCGGCTTCAATGCGGGCGCCGCGCTGACCGGCGATGAGCAGCGGCAGTTCGACCGATACTTCTTGCGCCCGGGTGCTGCTGAAGTTGGTCAATTCACCGGGCTGGCGCGAATGGTTGTAGCTTACTGTGGGATTCGGCCAGGCACCGGCCGTGCGCCGCTCGGCGCGGGCGATGGCGATGTTCTGCCGTTCGAGCGCCACCTTGGGGCTGGTTTCCCGTGCCAGGGTCAGCACCGTTGCCAGATCCACGCGGGCGGGCGGCGTCTGCGCCAGAAGCGGCGAACTGGCGGCCAGCAAGGCCAGGCAGGCGATACCGGGCAGCCGCACGACGGCGCGGGGAGGGCGGGCGTTGTTCATTGGTCGGCTTCCTCGGGGGTTTGCAGACGTTTCTGGGTAATCAGGCTGTAGATGGCCGGGAGCACGAACAAGGCCACCGCCAGGGTGGTTATCATGCCGCCGACCACGACCAGGGCGAATGGCCGCTGCGTCTCGCTGCCGATGCCGGAAGATAGCGCCATCGGCAAGAGGCCGAAAAGCGCGAGGAGCGAAGCCATGAGGACGGGCCGCAGGCGCTCCGCCGTACCCTCGATGAGCGCCGGCAGCAATTCCTCGCCGGCGCGGCGGCGCGCTTCGACCGCCGATAGAACCAGCAGACCCATCAGCGAGACCTGCCCGAGCAGGGCGATGAAACCGATGGCGGCGCTCACCGACAGCGGAATGCCGGCGATGAGCAGGGCAAAAGCGCCGCCGGTCAGGGCGAATGGCACCGTGGCGAGCACCGCCAGGGCGCTGCGGCCATTGTTCATGGCGGCGTAGAGCAGGCCGAGCACCAGCAGCACCGCGACCGGCACCGCCAGCTTGAGGCGGTTGGCGGCGCGCTCCTGATTCTCGAATTCGCCGCCCCAGACGAAATAATGCCCCTCCGGCGGCTTGACCTTGGCCGCCACGGCGGCGATGGCGTCATTGACCGTCGACCCCATGTCGCGCCCCTCGACGTTGAACTTGAGCGCGAGAAAGCGGATATTGCCCTCGCGCACGATCGAGGCGACGCCATTGCCAATCTCGATCGTCGCCAGTTCCCGGAGCGGAATGCGGGCGCCGGACGGCGCGGCGATGGCCAGATCGGCGATCTTGTCCAGATCGTCGCGGGCCGTTCGGGGCAGGATCAGGCGCACCGGCACGGGCCGCTCGCCTTCCCAATACTGAGTGACGACCCGGCCGGCGAGCGCCGTCTCGATGGTTTTCGCGGCCTCCTCGATGGGCACGCCGGCGCGCGCCAGCGCCGGGCGGTCGAGACGCACGCGCAGTTGCGGGCTGGTCGCGTCGCGGTACAGGTCGAGTTCGGTGATTCCCGGCACATCCTGGAGCGCCGCCTTGGCCTGTTTCAGCGTTTCGCGCATGGCGTCGAGATCGTTGCCGAAAATTTTGAGCACGACCTTGCCGCGCACCCCGCTCACCGCTTCCTCGACGCTATCCTTGATCGGCTGCGAGAAGTTGAAGCGCACCCCGGGGATGTCCGCGAGGGAAGCGCGCATGGCGTCGATCAGACGCGCCTTGTCCCAGCCCGCGCGCCATTGCGTCTCGGGCTTCAGGCGGACGAAGGTCTTCAACATGTTGACGCCTTCGTTGTCGGTGCCATCCTCCGGGCGGCCATGCTCGGTGTGCACGTCGTCCACCTCGGCAAAGGCGCCCAGCCGCCGATGCACGTCCATGAGAATGTCCTGGGCCGTTTCCATGGCGATGCTGGCCGGCATCTCGGCGAAAACGAACACATCCCCTTCGTTGAGTTCGGGCAGGAATTCCGTGCCCAGGCGGGCGGCGGCCAGACCGCCGGCCAGCAGCAGGCCGGCGGCCAGCAGCAGGGTGGCCGTCCGCCCGGCGAGGAGGCGAGTCAGCATCTTGCGGTAGCGGCCCCGCAGTTTTTCGACCCAGGCCGGCTCGGTCAGCCGCGCGTGTTCCGGCTTGAACAGGAAAGAGCAGAGCGCCGGCACCACGGTCAGGGTGAACACCAGCGCGCCGATCAGGGCGAAGGCGTAGGTCAGGGCGAGGGGCCGGAAAATGCGCCCTTCCACCGATTGCAGGGTAAAGACGGGCAGGAGCGCGGCGATGATGATGAGCATGGCGTAGAAGGTCGGTCGTCCAACCTCCTTCGCCGAGCGGATGATGAGGCGCAGGAGCGCCTTGCGGTCGGGCGGCCGCTCGATGTGCATGGTGTGGATGATGTTCTCGACCAGCACCACCGCGCCATCGACCAGGATGCCGAAGTCGATGGCGCCCATCGAGATCAGGTTGGCCGGCAGCCCCAGGGCGTGCAGGCAGAGAAAGGCGACGAGCAGCGACAGCGGGATGACCGTCGCCACCACCGCCGAACCGAGCGCGCTGCGCAGGAACAGCCAGACGATCCCGGCCACCAGCAGGAAGCCGTGCAGCAGATTTTCATGCACGGTGGCGAGCGTGTGATTCACCAGCACGCTGCGGTCGTGCGCGGCCTCGATGCGCATGCCGGCGGGCAGGATGGCCCGGTTGAGATCATCGACCTTGGCGTGGATGCCATCGAGCACCACCGAGGGATTTTCGCCGCGCCGCATGAGCACCAGTCCCTCGACCACTTCCTTCTGAGCGTTCCTGCCGACCGAACCGCGCCGGGGCGTGGCGGCAAGCTTGATGTCGGTCACGTCGCCGACGGTGAGCGTCGCGCCGTCCTTGCTCTTCAGCGGGATATTCTTGATGTCCTCGACCGAGTCGATGAAACCGACGCCGCGGATGGTGAGTTCCTGGTCGCCGTGCCGCAGGAAGCCGCCGCCGACATTGAGATTGGCCTTGCGGATGGCGTCCTCGACATCGCCCAGGGCCAGTCCGGCGGCGTACAGCCGGGCCGGATCGGCCTCGACATGAACTTCCTTCAGATAGCCGCCGAACGGCACCACGTCCGCCACGCCCTGCACCTGGCGCAGCACGCGGGTGACGTTCCATTCCATCTCCGAGCGCAACTGGTAGAGGTTGTGGCGGTCGCTGGCCAGGCGAAAGCGGAAGATCTTGCCGAGCGGCGTGGCCTCCGGCGCCAGCGCGGGCGTCACCCCTTCCGGCAGGTCAGCCTCGGCGAAGCGCTGGCCGACCACCATGCGCGCCTTGAAGGGATCGACGTCGTCGTCGAAGATGAGGGTCACGAGCGACAGGCCAAAGAGGCTTTCGCTACGCAGCAGCGTCATCCCCGGCGTACCGTTGAGGGCGCGTTCCAGGGGCACCGTCACCTGCCGCTCGATTTCCTCGGCGGCATAGCCGGGCATCTGGGTAATGACCTGCACCTGCGCGTTGGTGACATCCGGGAAGGCTTCGATGGGGGTTTCGAGA
>Ga0123357_10002243_pt1 | contig 21378 bp, 14 predicted proteins | sample TergutEmb28metaG_FD_89873 | JGI IMG/M metagenome (GOLD analysis project Ga0123357, IMG submission 89873) | Embiratermes neotenicus P4 segment gut microbial communities from Petit-Saut dam, French Guiana - Emb289 P4 | ecosystem: Host-associated > Arthropoda: Insects > Digestive system > Gut ... | reverse complement strand
TTCGTTGATGAACTGCCAATGGCGTCGCAGTCTGTGATAGACGGCTGATCGCAGTAGTCCGGCATTCTCGTCGGTGAAATGAGTCTCTGGATGAATCAGACCGACCGAACCTGTTGGTTTAGCCGTCTCCAAGCCCGGCGTTGACTATGCGACTGAAAGCAACGGAAGCAAAGTAGGCAATGAGCGGTGTCGCCATCAGCGTCGGCGGCACCGAAATAGCCCGAAAGGAAAGGAATGAAATGTCGACAATAGAAACACCACTCCAGTGGCAGGAGGAGATCGATGGGTGGCGACTAGCCATGCAGGCCATGCGTCTATCACCTGAAACGATCGCCATGCGTGTCGCTCATGTGCGACGGCTCGCAAGAACGGGCATTGCTCAAACACCCTGGGACATGAAGCCCTCCGACCTGCTAGCGTGGGTGGGACAACACTCCTGGCGCCGGGAGACAGCTCGAGCCTTCCGATCCTCCATCCGACGTTTTTGGGCATGGGCAATACTGGTGGGAAGAACTAGCCAGAACACCGCAGAAGTCATCCCCATGGTGCCGCCGGAAGCCCCAAGACCCCGTCCGGCTGATCCTGGCACCGTCGCAGCGGCGATCCGCGATGCTGACACTCGGGTCGGGCTGATGATGAGATTAGCCAACGAACTAGGGTTACGGCGCGGAGAGGTAGCCCGGGTTCGGCCTGAGAACGATCTATTACCTGGGAATACCGGATGGTCTCTGGTTGTACACGGAAAAGGATCGCGCCATCGTGTCTTGCCACTTCCAGCTGACCTAGCTGAGGCTCTCGACCGGGTTCCGCCAGGCTACCTATTTCCGAGCCCTCGCGGCGGTCACCTCTCGCCGCATTGGGTCGGCGCGCTTGTTTCGCGAGCGTTAGGCGATGGGACAACGATGCATCAACTCCGCCATCTTTGTGCAACCGAGGTTCATGACCAGACCAAGGACATCCGGCTTGTCCAGACCCTTCTCGGCCACGCGTCGTTGGCTACCACCGAACGATACGTCGCTGTCGACAGCAGACAGGTACGCGATGCCATCGAAGCTCGATCACGTCAATGGAGCGTAGCGAAGTCACACTAGATGTTTTGCCTTGGTGGCGGCCGCCGCACTTTGTCGGTCGCCGCTGGCAGAATAGAACCATGCCAAAGCTGCACCTGCAGGGGAATGCTCTAGGCGGCTATGATCTTCCCGCCTTTTGTTGTGGCGCTGAGGTGAGCCAAGCCCATACGCTCTTCACGAACATCACTGCGCCACGAGTCGAGGACGGCTACGATGAGTGAGCTTCTTCCCACCCTTCAGTCTGAGTCGATCCGGCGCTCGCTGTCGGATTATCTGACCACGACGTTTGCGCTAACAGATGCGAGCGCGCAGGTGGCATTGGATGATTTCTTGTCGCATCCGCTCAATGGCATGTTCAAGGGTCCGTATGTGCGGTTGCGGATGCCGTTCCGCTTGGCCGATCCTGAGGCAGCTCACGCGCTGGAGTGGGATAGCGGCCTAACGCCATACGTGCATCAGGCAGCAGCGTTTGCACGGCTGACCTCTGCCAAAGACGGGATCTCTCGCCGTCCCCAGGCCACCTTGTTGACGACGGGTACCGGGTCTGGCAAGACGGAAGCTTTCTTGTATCCGATCATTGACCATGTGCTGCGGGCGCGTCGGCAGGGTGTGCGGGGCATGAAGGCGCTGATCTTGTATCCGATGAACGCACTGGCCAACGACCAGGCGGGCCGTTTGGCCCGGCTGATCACGTCACGTCCCGAGCTGGCGGCGGTTACAGCTGGCCTGTATACGGGTGAGACTGCTAAGCCTCGGCGCAAGGTGACCCAGGATGGGCTGATCACTGAGCGTTACGAGATGCGGGAAAACCCGCCGGACATTTTGCTGACGAACTACAAGATGCTTGACCAGTTGCTTCTGCGCGCCGACGACCAGGATTTGTGGCGGGCCAGCGCTGACAGTCTGCAGTATCTCGTGTTGGACGAGTTCCACACCTACGACGGCGCGCAAGGCACTGATGTGGCGATGCTGCTGCGCCGCCTCGGGTTGGCGCTCAAGCAGTTCGCCTCCGCTGGCAGCCTGTCGGATGAGGATTTAGCGCGCCCGTTGGGGCGTTTGACGCCGGTGGCTACCTCGGCGACATTGGGCGCGGACACGTCCATGTTGACGTTCGCTGAAACTGTGTTCGGGGAGCCGTTCACGCCCGACGCGATCATCGGGGAAGCACGGTTGACACCCGAGGAGTGGATCGGCGAAGCAGCAACCGATCTGGGCGATCTCGGGTTGGTGCCTGTGGATGCCCCTCAAATCCGGATCGATATGCTGGCGGAGCGGATTCGCAGCCTTGGCGATAACCCTGACCCTGGCGAGTTGACCCGCTTGGTGTTGGCCGGGTTGTATCGCCGCGACGCCGATCCGGCGGGGGTTCCTGGTGAGCCGCTCGAGCAGGAAGTCGCCTTGAAGGCGCATCCACTGGTGCAAAGAGCTGCTGCGGCAACGGTGTCGGCGCAGCCGATTGACCAACTGGCGGGCTTGGTTCTGGGTTCTTCGTTTTCATCATCGCTGGCGGTGTCTGGGCGGGACGATGACTGGGCCTGCCTGCTCGAGGCCGTGGTTGGCGCGTTGGGCCATGTGCGTGCAAGCCTGGGCCGGTCGGCTGCGTCTGTCGAGGTGCATTATTGGCTGCGCGAGTTGACCCGGATTGACCGCGTCGCGGACACGGCGGCGGAGTTCCGCTGGTCTGATGACGGGCCGGTGCTGCCCGAGGATGCGACCGCCCAGGCTAGACCGGCGTTTCCGGCGATCTATTGCCGTCGTTGTGGACGCTCAGGGTGGGCGGTGAAATTGGCACCGGTCGGCACCGATCTGGCTGCCGATGATTCGACGATCCGCCGTGATCAGGTACAGCACGCCGGACGGGTACGGGCGTTGATCCACGCGTCCGGTGAGGCCGATGCGGCCCGGCGTGACGATCTGACCATAGAAGGGTTGCGCTGGTTTTCAATCAAGGACCGCCGCATCATCACCGACCGGCCCGATGACAACAACCTCGATATGGCCGATGGTTGGGTGCTGCCAGTGCTGACGTTGACCGGCGATGGTGCTGAGGCTGACTCGATACGGGACGTGTGCCCGTCGTGTGGCCAGCCGGACGCGATCCGCTTCTTGGGTTCGGCGGTGGCTACCCTTCTGTCAGTTTCACTTTCGACTCTTTTCGCCTCGCCTGGGTTGGACACAAGGGAGAAACGGGCACTCGTGTTCACTGACTCGGTGCAGGATGCCGCCCATCGGGCGGGTTTTGTGCAGGCCCGTGCACATGCGATGACACTTCGTTCGATTCTGCGGCACACGCTGGAGGGCGGCGAACTGACTTTGGATGATGCGATCCGGGAAGCAGTCGCGCAGGCGGGCGACGACCGGGCTGACCGGTACCGTCTGCTGCCACCTGATTGTGCTGACCGGGAGTCGTTCGCACCATTTTGGGACAAGTCGACGTTGCGGGCGGTTCCTGCGACGGCCCGTAACTTGGTCAACCGGCGGTTGGCGTTCGATGCCGCTCTCGAGTTCGGGCTGAACTCGCGGCTGGGCCGCACTTTGGAGTTGACCGGATCGGTGTCGGCGCAGGTGAGCGCAGGCCCGGCGTCTCGTCTTTCACAGATCGCACGCGACGCGATCAACGACGCCGGTTGGCAAACCATGCTCAATGGCACCGAAGGAACTCCCCAAGCAAGCGACAAGACGCTGGTCGCCTGGGTGCGTGGATTGCTGGATCGCATCAGAACCCAGGGCGGCATCAACCACCCGTGGCTGGACAAGTACTGTCTGGAAGACGGGCGACGTTACCTGATTTGGGGAGGCCGACGCCGCGATGAGGGCATGCCCGCTTTTCCGACAGGCCGCCCGGCCCCGGCGTTCCCGCGTGTGGCGACCAGCGCGTCGTCCAGCCCGAAAGCCGACGGCCTAGACCCGGTTAGCAACGCGCAATCCTGGTATGCCATTTGGAGTGGCAAAGCCCTCGATATTGCCCCGAACGATGCTGCCCGGATCATGCCACACCTGCTGTCTCGCCTAGCCAAGGAGCAAGTGCTGACTGAGATCGTCTCAACATCCGGGGGCCGTGTCTACGGAATCCGGCCAACGAGCATCGTGCTCACCTCAGTCACGGCCAAGGCGCTCGCGGCGGGCAGCCACATGCTCGAATGTTCAATCTGCAAGGCGGTTACACCGGGCAGCGCGGAAACCGTCGACCAGTTGGAGGGTGCGCCGTGTCTGGCTGCCCGATGCCAAGGCCGTCTGGTTCGCAAACCGATGACCGAAGGGTTCTATCGGCGTCTGTACGGATCGTTCTCGATGAGGCGGATCATCGCCCGCGAACACACCGGGCTGCTGGACGACAAGACCCGCCTGGAATACGAGGACGGCTTCAAGAACGCGGGCGACGACCCGCAAGCCCCCAATGTGCTGGTAGCCACCCCAACACTGGAGATGGGCATCGACATCGGCGACTTGTCCGCAGTATTCCTCGCCTCACTGCCACGCACCGTCGCCGCCTACACCCAGCGTGTAGGCAGGGCTGGACGCCTGACCGGCAACACGTTGGCGCTGACCTACGTCACAGGTCGTGGTGAGCAGCTTCCCCGATTGGGCGATCCGTTGTCGGTGATCGAAGGCGAGGTGCGGCCCCCAGCGACCTACCTGTCAGCTGAAGAGATCCTGCGCCGCCAATACACCGCCGCCTTGGTTGACGGATTCGCCCGCCAGCCCGACCGTCCCCACCCCAGGCGGGCATCGGCAGCGCTGGGCAAATGCGCGGCTGGCTCATTCCTGGGTGACTTGATCGACTTAGCTGAACAGGCTGGCACAGAGTTCGACCGTTTCGCCGACTCATTCACCTTGGCTGACCCGCACTCGCTGCAGGCGTTGCGTGACTGGATCACCCCATACGACACGCCAGGTTCCAGCCCGTTCGCAAAACGGCTGGCATTCGCCAGCCAAACGTGGCGAAAACAAGTCGACCTGGGTAACTTCCGGGTGCAACGCCTGGAACAAGTGTTGCCCGAACTGGAGGAACGCGCCGCATCCCCGGCAGCCGCCGACGACGACGCGCGAGCGTTGCGTTCTGCTCAGGCGGCGCTGCGGTTGACGCGCGGCCGCCTGTCCCATCTGTCAGGCGAATACTGGATCGCGGTTCTCGAGGAATACGGGATTCTGCCCAACTACACGCTGCTAGACGAGACCGCCACCCTCGACGTGGGCATGAGCTGGACAGACCCCGACTCCGGCCAAATCCAAACCGACCATCTCGAGTTCCAGCGCGGCGCAACCCTGGCGCTACGGGAGTTCGCGCCAGGTTCACAGTTCTATGCCCACGGCATGCAGATCGGTGTCGATGCGGTCGACTTAGGCATGGACGCCGAAGACATCCATCCCTGGGCGTTGTGTGCGGCCTGCGGCTACGCCCAACAACTTGACGTCGACGAAGACACGAAACCCCCGGCGGTGTGCCCGCGCTGCGGAAACGCCGGTATTGCCGATACCGGCCAGCGGCTCGACATTGTGGAGCTGGCCCACTCAACCGCAGAGATACGCCGCGATGAAGCCATGATCTCCGACCGCGATGACGAGCGACAACGCTCGCGCTTCGAAGTGTTCACCACCGTCGACCTTGACCCAGCCAACATGGGTCGCCGATGGACCGAGCCGTCCGCCGGGTTCAGGTCCAGCTATTACGAGCGGCTGACTGTCCGCTGGATCAACGTCGGCAAGCCACCCACCGGGTCGACGCTGACCATCGGCGGAGAGACCCGGCCCGCCCGCCTGTTCCGGGTTTGCGAAGGCTGCGGCAAACAAGACATCGATACCGGATTGAACAATCCTAGAGAGCACCGCGCCTGGTGCCCGTACCGCAAACAATTCGAAGAGCAAACCCGCACTATCGCCTTGTCACACACGTTGGCAACCCAAGGCATCGTCTTGCGGCTGCCGCCATCGATCACGCTGGCTGACCCGTTCGCCATGCCCAGCCTGTCGGCGGCGATCCGGCTAGGTTTGCGCGAACAGATCGGCGGGCAACCCGACCATCTAGCGATCACATCGGTCAAAGCCCCCCAACCTGACGGCAACGGCACTATGGACGCGCTACTCATCCACGACCTGGTGCCTGGTGGAACCGGCTATCTGACCGACTGGGCCGACCCCCAACGCATGTTCGACCTGCTCGTCTCGGCGTGGCGTATCGTCGCAACCTGCGACTGCCAGGCGTCCAACCGCATGGCCTGCCACCGATGCCTGCTACCTTTCGCCAACCCGTGGGACATTGCTCACACCTCAAGGGCCGCCGCTCAACGACACCTCGCCACGCTGCTACGCATCGACTCCGAGCACCCTGAGCCTTGCTTCGACCACTGGTCCCTCAGCGATGATCTGATCCCCGAGCGCAACTCCGACACCGAATCGGTACTGGAACAGCGGTTCCGCAGAATCTTGATGAACCGGCTGACGAGCATCGGCGCGAACCCCGAGCCTGTTCCCGGCGTGTACGGCAACACAGTCAGAATCACCATCCCTGGTTCGCCGAGACGCTGGACCCTGACACCACAACTCCTGCTGCAAGGCACCCAACCCGATTTCGTGCTCGAATCCAACGACCCACACATCCCGTGGGTCGCCATCTACACAGACGGCTGGACGTACCACGCCAGCCCTGCCCACAACCGGCTTGCCGACGACGCTACGAAACGCGCCGACCTGCGCGGGCTTGGCTACGCAGTCCTGGCAGTGACATCAATCGACGTCGACCAGGCAGAAGCCAACCAGCCAAGCGCACCACTGCTCGACCCAGAGCTAGTAGGACAGGCCATGCGGCAGCCAGAACTGCAAGCATCCCCTGGGGCCTACCAAGTCTTGGGCATCAACCCCATCGACTGGATCATCTCATGGGTACAAAACCCTGACCGCGACAACATCGGAAAAGCCGACCGTGCCGCCCCGCTTGCCTTCGGGGCAACCGCCCAACCAGCGGCTGTCGCCGACGGCGAAACCCTGGCACAAATCGCCTCCCGAGTCCTGCGCGACCAGCCCGCCTCCGACACCACAGACCCATCCCGCATCGTCATGGTATGGCGACAAGGCACCGTCGCGGCAGCTATCGAAATGCTACCTACTGGCACCATCGCCGTCGCCGTGGTCATCGACGACGACGACGAGAACCTGAGCCAAGCCGATGCTGACGCTTGGCGCGCCTGGTTGCGGTTCTCCAACGCAATGGCGCTGCGAGACTGGCCAACCACACTTACCACCTACTCACTGACGCAACGCCTCGACCTGGCTTTCCCCGACCATACCGGGATACATATCGATGTCGATATCCCGCCCACATGGAAACGCCTGGTCGCCCAAGCCGACAGCCCCGCCGAACAAGCAACCTTGACAGAACTCGCGCAGGCCAGCATTTCTATGCTGCCCACACTCGGGGACGAAGGACCACAAGGCATTCCAATCGATATTGGATGGGCCGACCTGAAAGTCGCTGTTGCCATCCAGGCGATGCCCGACGAAGATCTCGCGGACCTGAAACAGGCAGGCTGGACAATAATCGACGCCGCCAGCGGCAATCTTGTCGAGCGCCTAGCCGAGGCGGGAGTCCAGTGACCAGAAAGGAGCAGCCGTGGCGACCATAATCTTCGACAAACTGGCGACAAGACTTGACGGTTCAGTCAAAGGAGCCGTCATGGGGTTCCTGGAAAAACTCAGCACCGACGACACCATGCCCGGCCTTCACATTGAACCTATCCAGCAGTCAGCCGATCCCCGGATTAGGACCGGGCGCGTCAATGACAACCTGCGGGCTGTGCTTTTCAAACTGACCGGTGAAGGCGACCCGCACTACCTTTTCCATGGCGTTTGGCCACACGACGAAGCCATCGATAAAGCCAAGACGTTGACGCTCAGCGTCAACCCCATCAACGGGCAAGCGACAATCCGCGACATTGCCGACATCCGTGCCACCACAGGCCAGCCACCAGAAGAAACCCAGTTGAGGACCGCCGCCTCCTGGCTGGCCGGTCAGGGCTACTACACCGAAGGGCTCACCCGCCAGCTCGGGCTGCCTGAAGAAGTCGCCGACAGAGCCATGGCCGTCACCACACCCGAAGCGCTGGCAACGTTGTCCGACCAAGAAGAAGGCTGGATCGCGGACGTCCTACTCGAACTCGCTGTCGGCACACCCCTGTCACAGATCGTGGAAAACCTTGACCTTATCGCCACCCAACCCAGCCAAGCCGACGGCGACGCCGACGTTCAAATCATCCAGGCTCTCCAAACGCCCACAGCCAAAGCCCAATTCGCGTTCGTCGGCAACCAGGACGAACTACGTCACGTCATCGAAGACGGCGACTTCGGCCAGTGGCGACTTTTCCTCCACCCCGAGCAACGCCGCTACGCCACCCAGACATCTGGCGGCCCGTTCAAGTTGACCGGGGCCGCCGGAACCGGCAAAACCGTGGTCCTGGTACACCGGGCGAAATACCTGGCAGACGCCAACTCCGATGCCCGGATAGTCGTGACCACCTACACCCGCAACCTGGCCGACTCGCTACGGGAAACCATTGCCGACCTCGACCGCACCATCCCGCTAGTCCGGTTGGGCGAGTCAGGCGTGTGCGTGTTCGGCGTCGACGCGCTCATCGCCGCCACTATCAAACAAGCAGGCGACGACATCGCCAACGCCACGGCAAGCGTCCTAGGCTATCCGCGTTCCGACATGCAGAGCCGAACCAACGAGAAAGCGTGGACCCAAGCCATCGACCTGGCGTTGTCCTGGCTGCCCCCCGAAATCGCAAACGAGCCATTCTTCCAAGCCGAGTACGCCACAGTCATCCTGCCCAGCAGAATCACCACCCTCGACGAATACCTGCGAGTGCGTCGCCCCGGACGCGGTGTCGCGCTGTCCAGAGACAAACGCAAAGCCGTTTGGGATGTCATCGCCAACTACCGCTCACAATCCCGCGTCCTAGGCACCGTCGACTACCCAGAAGCTGCCGCCATCGCCGCCGCCTGGCTCGAGAACCGGCAAGGACAACCCTTCGCCGACCATGTGCTAATCGACGAGGGCCAAGACCTCTCAGCCACCCAATGGCAATTCCTACGCGCACTAGTTCTCCAAGGCCCCGACGACCTGTTCATCGCCGAAGACGTCCACCAACGCATCTACGGACAACGCATAGTCCTCGGGCGGTACGGCATCAAGGTCGTCGGTCGGTCCCGCCGCCTGACACTCAACTACCGCACCACAGCACAGAACCTCAGAGCCGCCATGGCCACACTGCAAGGCGGCGACTACCGCGACATGGAAGACGACACCCAAAGCGTCCAAATCACCGGCTATCGATCCGCCCGAACAGGCCCAGACCCCATCACTATCACCGTCGCCAACCGCAATCAAGAAGCCGAGGCCGTGGCCACCCAGATCCAACGCTGGCTCAACTCAGACCCAAACACAGCCCCCGAAACTATCGCCGTCCTCGTCCACGACCGACACAGCCGCGAACACATGGCAGAAGACCTAGCAGGCCACGGCATCGCCATCCGCAGCGTCGACCGCGAACGGCCCCAACCCGGCAAACCGCTCGTGATGACCATGCACCGCGCCAAAGGACTCGAATTCTCCAAAGTCATCATCATCGCCCACGGAGCCTGGCCCACCTACTACAAAGACGCCACCAGAAACTGGGACGACACCCTAAAAGAAGACGCAGACCTACGCGAACGCTCCCTAACCTACGTCGCCATGACCCGCGCCCGCGACGAACTCGTCATCATCGACCGGCCACGCTAGGTTCCGAATCGATCATCCAGCCGATGGCTGTTACCGCGCTCTTATCCACGGCATATCGGCCGATTCCGGTGTCCACACGCCCAGCCGCCGTTGCAACTTCCGACCCCTCGGGAATTTGAGTCAACCCCGACACGCCGAACTGAACACGGCCCGTTGGCACGACAACGTCTTCAGAAAACACCGACTTGTCAATCGCAATTGCACCCTCCTCGCTCAATGCCGTGATCAGGTCAAGAAGCGAAATGCTCTGAACAATGACGAACGCTACGAGCGATACGGCGTACATGAACCGTATCCGAATGCTGAATCCTTGGGCCTCGGATCGTCTCTCCGGGTCGTGGTGGATCGTGTCGCCGTAAAGCCAATCAAATGCGAGCACTGCGCCGTTCACCGTCTTCACCTTGCCGTCAACCAACGCTGTGGGCATCAGTGTTATCGCGCCAGAGTCAGAATCGCGATGTACTGGCTCGAGACGGGCTACCCAGAGCTTGCGTCGGTCGGTCAACTTGGCCCGTTCAGGATGGTTCTCGTCCAACAGCAGACCAAGGTCCTTAATCACACTGGCGTAGTAGCACGGCTCATCGCTCAGAAGGATGGGACGTACTCGGGCGGCAGCGGACTCGACATCCTCCTCTCTAGGCCATTCCACCAGAACTGTTCCGTCGTCGTAGAACTTCATTGGGAAGCCCTGATCTGAATAAATCCGGAGCAACTCTGCATCTTGCGACAAAGAATGCGCAGCCACGCGTCTGGCACGCAACACGAATGCTTCGACACGGCTCTTAGCCCTCAACACGGCATCTGTTTTAGACTCCATTACCAACTCCTCGCGTATTCCATGTCGCAGATCGTCAGTGGCGAGCGTCCTCATGCCAATGCCATGACGACTACTGCATTTACACCGGATCAATTCTAGGGATGCGATCTTGGATGTTGACGGAATTGTGTGGCATGTTCTTGTTCCCCAACGCGGTGAAACGTCATCGCATGACACAGCAAGGAGGCCACATGAGTATCATCCGAGACGGCGACGGGCAGCGAGGGTTGCTTTCCACCTTCGAGGCAGCAGAATTTCTGGGGGTGCCGCGCGAGACTTTGGCGGTGTGGCGGATGCGCAAAACCGGGCCGAGGTACTCGAAGATCGGACGGCACGTCAAATACCGGCAAGCCGACCTGGACGCCTGGGTCGAAGCGCACACGATCCAGACAGGGGTCAGGTCGTGACCGGGGGCACCAGGCCAGGCTGGTTGACCTGGACAGGGGTCGCCGGGACTGTTCTCATCTCGAGTGGCGCGTTCATCCTCTCCTTCACCGCGCTGACCGACCTCGCGAGCCGCCGGTATCCATCCCGGCCTGACATGGATATGGCCGCTGATCGTCGACGGGCTGATCGTCGTGGCGACCATCGGCGTTGTCGCGCTGGCCGGGCGCGCCCAGGTTTGGTATCCGTGGGTGTTGCTGATCGGCGCGTCAGCCCTGTCGATCACCGCCAACGCCGTCGAGGCGACCATGCGGGCCGTCACCGTCGCATCCTGGGTCGCCGTCGCGGTGTCAGCCGTCCCACCGCTCGTCCTGCTCGCCGTCACCCACCTGACCGTCGTCCTCGGCAAGCCCGTACGCCAGACGGAATCCGTCGAGCCACCCGACGCGAGAACAGTTGTCGCCCCGACGGCTTGTGCCGAACAGCCCCGACCTGCCAAGGCGGTGACGCCGCGCCAGCCGCGTCTCGAGCGCCGGTCGCGTGAGGCGTCGCCGGGTGTGGTGGCCCGTGACTTCGTCGTCAACTATCTGCGCGCCCAGGGCGGCTCCGCGTCTGCGAGCGCCGTGACGCAGGCGGGGCGTCAAGCAGGATTCGCACCAGACACGCTGCGGGTAGCCCGACGCCGCTGCATCCCGGCGGTCGTGTCGACCGGCACCCCTGACGGCTGGGTGTGGGCCATCCAAGATGACGCTCAACCGATGCCCGTCTGCGCGTGATCTGAACGCCGACGTGACGCTTGCCGATGAGCACGGAGCGCCCCCCTCGACGCGGTCGCTTCAGGCTGGTGCTCACCTGGGTGAGCGTCACCGTCGCGATCAGCCTGACCTCTGACCGATCCCCGTCACATGGACGCCGCCCGTCGCACTCACTGTCTTTGCTGATTCGTCGCGCGTCGTCCGCGACGACCCTTCTGATATCTCATCGCCCCTTGTCAACCCTTCATTTTTGGTCACACGGTTGGCAGTTGAGGTATCCGACCCTGGATCGCGAGTCAAAGGCGACGGTTGGCGCGCACCTTCCCACTGGAGGTGAGCGCTGGTGACGGTGTCGATGCGGCTGATGTCGGCTGGGGACGGCTACAAGTACTATCTGGAGTCGGTCGCGGCTGGTGATGGTGAGCGTGACCTTTCCACACCTTTGACGCGCTACTACACCGAGACCGGCTTCCCGCCGGGCAGGTGGATCGGAGCGGGTGTCGCGTCCTTGGACTGCCCGCTCACCGAAGGCGACGTCGTCAGCGAAGCCCAGCTGCAACTGCTCATGGGCTACGGCGCTCACCCAGTGACGGGTGACCCGCTTGGACGCCCGTATCCGAAGTTCGCGTCGGTGAGCGAACGGATCGACAAGCGCGTCAGCGCGCTCGACACGCGGCTGAGCGCCACGGAACGCGCAGCGGCATTGAGCGACATTGAGCGTCAAGAAACTGAGAGGGGCACGCGCCGGGCGGTCGCCGGGTTCGATTACACGTTCTCCGTGCCGAAATCGGTATCCGTGTTGTGGGGGGTGGCTGACGCGGGCATCCAGGAGCTGATCGTCCAGACCCACCATGACGCGATCAACGACGTCATCGGGTTCATGGAGTCTCAGGTACTCGCCACGAGAACGGGCGCGGATATGCGCGACGGATCGGTCGTGCAAGCCCAGGTGACCGGGGCGCTGGCCACGTCGTTTGATCATTGGGACTCCCGCGCGTGTGACCCCCAGTTGCACACCCATGTGGTGGTCGCCAACCGCGTGAGGGCCGTCAGCGACGGGAAGTGGCGCACCGTCGATTCCCGCCCGATGCACGCCGCCGTCGTGACCATGTCCGCCCTCTACAACGCGGTCCTGGCGGATCGGCTCACCCGCGTGTTGGGTGTTGGTTGGGACGCGCGTGAACGGGGCCGTGACCGCAACCCCTCCTGGGAAATCACCGGTGTCAGTGACGATCTGGTTGGCGAGTTTTCGTCTCGTGTCCACGACATTGATGCGGCCAAGGATCGGCTGATCGCCGAATATGTCGCCACCCACGGCAGGCAGCCGTCCACCAAAATGATCCTTCAGCTGCGTCAGCAAGCCACCCTCGAGACCCGGCCCCACAAGCACGTCCACTCGCTGGCGGAGCTGACCGCCCAGTGGCGGCAACGCGCCACCGGCTTGTTGGGCGAGGACGCCACCGGTTGGGCCAGCCGGGTGATCGCCGAATCCGACGAGATCGTCATCCGCACCGACGACATCCCCACCGACATGGTCGACGCTTTGGCCGCCACCGTGTTGGCCACGGTTGGTGAGAAACGCTCCACCTGGCGCAGGTGGAACCTCCACGCCGAAGCATCCAGGCAAACCATGGGCTGGCGGTTCGCCACAACTCAAGATCGGGAAGTGTTGACCGAGTCGATCTGCGATGTGGCCGAACACCTATCCCTGCGACTCACCCCAGCAGAAATGTCGGCCCCCGAACAGTTCCAGCGTGCCGATGGCACATCACAATTCCGTCCCCGCCACATGACCGTCTACTCCTCGCAAGACTTGATGGACGCCGAACAACGCCTCACCGCCCTCGCTGGGACGTACACCGCACCAATCGTCACCCTCGAGACGGTGGCTTCCATCGTGGACCAGCCGGTCGGGCGCGGTCTTGTTCTCGGCCCCGACCAGGCCCAGGCTTTGACCCAGATCGCCACCTCCGGGCGGGTTTTGGATGTGCTGGTCGGCCCCGCCGGGGCCGGGAAAACCACCGCCCTCGCGTCACTGCGTACCGCGTGGGAGGCCGAGCACGGGCCAGGCTCTGTGGTCGGATTGGCACCGTCGGCGACCGCCGCCGCCGTCCTCGGTGAAGACTTGGGCATACCGACCGAGAACACCGCCCGCTGGCTCGCACTCCACTACCACACCGGCCTTGACTTCCAGGAAGGCCAACTGGTCATCGTCGACGAAGCATCCCTAGCGGGCACCTTCACACTCGACCGCATCACTAACCTGGCGTCGGTTGCGGGTGCGAAGGTGCTGCTGGTGGGTGACTGGGCGCAACTCCAAGCGGTTGACGCGGGTGGCGCGTTCACCATGCTCGTCGCCCAGCGTGCCGACCCGCCCGAACTGACCGACATCCACCGCTTCACCAACCCGTGGGAAAAGACAGCGTCCCTGATGCTGCGCCACGCCGACCCGCAAGCCATCAACACCTACCAGGCACACGGACGGCTCATCGAAGGTGACACCGACGAGGTGACGACAAGCGCATACGAAGCGTGGCGGGCAGACACGGCTGCCGGGTTCGCGTCGCTTCTGGTCGCCGACGCACTCGACACCGTCAAAGACTTGAACCAGCAAGCCCGCCATGACAGGCTCCTCGCCGGGCTAGTCGACCCGAACCATGAGATCACCCTGGCCGACGGCAGCCGCGCCTCTGCAGGCGACCTCGTGATCACCCGACGCAACCAACGCCACCTCATCGCCGGAAAGACCGGCTGGGTGCGCAACGGCGACCGCTGGAGGATCACCAAAACCCATGCCGACGGTGCCGTCACCATCCGCCGCGCCGGACATGTCCGTGGCGCAACCGTCACCCTGCCCGCCGCCTACGCCGCCGAACACCTCGACCTGGGCTACGCAGTCACCGCCCACCGCGCCCAAGGCGTCACCGTCGACACCTGCCACGTCCTGGTCACACCGACCACGACCCGCGAAAACCTGTACGTTGCCATGACCAGAGGCCGCGACTCGAACACGGCGTATGTCGCCACCGACCGGCCAGACGACTCCCACAATCAGCCGCACCCGTCCGACAACCCCGACGCCACCGCCCGCACGGTACTCGCTGGAGTTCTTCAGAACAGTGGCGCGGAGTTGTCCGCCCACCAAACACGCCAAGCTGAGGCTGAGCGTTGGGGCAACACCGCACAGTTACGCGCCGAAATCGAAACCCTCATCGCCGCCGCGCAGGAAGACCGATGGACAGCACTCGTCGCCAATTGTGGGCTGGACAAAGTACAGCAGCGGCTGGTGCTCGACTCGGACGCGTACGGGCCGCTGTGTGCCGAATTCCGCCGCGCTGAAGCCAACGGCATCCACCCAGAGGCGATCATGCCGAAACTCGTCACTGCCAGAACCCTTACCGGTGCGGTCGATGTCGCCTCCGTGATGCACGGACGGCTCACCAAATACCTCGACAACACCACCGCCGACCCACGCCGCCGCGCCACGCCCAGATACCTGCTCGGCCTGATCCCGCAAACCGCCGACCGGCACGACCCCGTCATGGCCCAAGCCATAACAGAACGCGTCGAGGCCATCCAACACCGCGCCACCAATCTCCTGCAGCAGGCCACCGCCCGGCGCGAGCCGTGGATAGCGGCATTTGGCCAGCGGCCCGTCGAACGTCTGGCCGGGCGGCGTTGGGATGAGGTGGCCTTGGCGGTGGCGGCCTACCGCGATGCATGGAACGTCACCGGTGTCAAACCGTTGGGTGAGCCGTCGAGCCTGATCCAGCGGCAAGACGCCGCCCGAATCACGGCGAAGCTATCTGGCATGCGATCAAGCCACCCAGTCATGATCCACCGCGTCTTCCAGGACGATGTCGGTTCGCGCCTAAATCTGTAGGAATCGATACGGTACGAGTGGCACCCGACTATCCGTTCGCTTCCCGGAAGGCAGACAACAAGTAGTGTAGATGACGTGACAATTACCGTTGTAACCGCCGTTGATCCGACACGATCAGACTTCCTTGGTCAGGCAGCCAGATCAGTCGTGGCTCTGAGATCGCACATGAGTGTTCAGTGGATCGTCATCTGGGACGGGCTTGCGGCGTGCGAATTGCCCGAAGCGTCCGATACGATCGAGGCTGGCCGCCACGTTGGTATCGCATGTGCACGCAACCTTGGCATATCGCACATCCAAGCCCCATTCGTCGCCATTTTGGATGCCGATGACTTAGTCGTCCCGTCCGGCTGCCAAACGGCGGCTCAAGCACTGCAGTCTGATGCGAGTATCGGATGGGTGGGGCTGAACCGGACATTCATTGACGAAACGCCTACGCGCCACTGGCGCGACGATCCACAAACCTTCCGGGCAGGCGAACTGGCAACATCATGGACAGCGCCCTTCGTCTTTCACCCAAATTCGGTCATGATGCGCACGTCGCTGCTTTGCCAGATCGGCGGATGGCCAGCAATACCAACAAATGAAGACTTGGGAATGGTTCTTGTTGCAAGTGAGCACATGGGTGGCACATTCTTACCTGACGTAATCACCAGATATCGCGTATGGGAAAAGCAAGAGGTTTCTCAGCACACATATGAGCTCGCCAAGATGTTGTCGTTCTCCTACATTGAGGTTGTGGTCAACGCGGTACGCGAGTCCCTGGGTCGAGCACCGATTAGGGCACCGGAGCACCCCGGCGGAGCTTTTGGCGTGATGGGGAGATCATGACCGGTGTCAACGTCGTCGTTCTTGGCGACATCGGCGGTCACGCTGATGTCCTGGACAGGATTCTGACTGATCTTGGGATAAGTACAGGCAATGTGATTCCCCCCGGACTAAGGGTCATTCAAGTGGGCGATCTGGTGCGGGCTGACGCAAAGTACCGGAGTGGTAATACTCGAATAGTGTCCAGGGTCCAGGCACTCATGGACACCAACCCAGAGTCGTGGACTCAGCTTTGTGGTAACCACGAATGTGCAGCGCTCAGTGGGCCGGTTCGACCAGAGTGGGATACTACCGGAGCATTTGATGATGACTGCCGGAGAATTCTGCAGGCCTGGTGGGACGGCCATCAGATGCTCCTTGCCGCCCTCGTGGCCGCACGTTCAGGAAACATTCTGGTGACGCATGCTGGCCTGACGAAACAACGCTGGGAGACAATGGGTCGCCCGACAGCCAAGGCCGCTGGCGAGTCAATAAACCTGGACTGTGGCAGACCGATCTCATCATTCTGTGAACCTGGTTTTCTTGTTTCAGGCGTGATCAACTTGCATGCCGACTCCATGTGGGCCGAAGTCAATCATGAGATGCTCGGACCTTGGCTAGAGAGCCTATCGCTGCCTTTCTCTCAAGTGTTCGGCCACTCTTCTCCGTTCCATTGGAGTACAGATGACTGGTGGCCGGACACGCCTGAAATCGTCAAGACGATGACCACAGTATGCCCAGCAACCAGGCGATCCATAACGCAACCGCCGAATACTTCGCACTATTTGATGAGTGTCGACTGGAACCTTGAGGATCAAGAACCAGTGACATTGTGGCCACTGCTTGAGATTGCGGAGAGCCGAGATGACTGAAACCGACCACACCTTGACGACTCGCCCGCAATGGTGGGCAGGCCCTGGAGTTCTATTTGGCCTGTCTAGAACGGAATGCGACACCGAGCCGGCCGCCACAGCCAACGCGATCGATCAAGCTCTGTTCGCTCAGCTCAGTGGATCTCGTCTTCGCATCGCGCAATGGGAAGACCGTTGGCCGGGCACCTTCACAGACTCACTGGATGAATCGTCAGGCACGTCTGACACTTCAACCGTCGGGGACCATCGCGTCCTCGATGACTTCACACGTGACGGCCCGAGCGGATTTAGTTTCGAACTCGATCTCTCGTGGAACGACGACGATGAGAAGGCGTCTGCATACGAGCGTCTCAACAGTTGGCTTCCCGACCAATTGCGTGACCTTGTCAACAGCCTCGCTGATCTCGACCCACATGCAGTGAATGAAAACAGACCAGTCGCAGTTGACTCACGGTTTGCAGATCTGAAGCCATGCGTGATCGACTTGCCCGTCGACTCGTTGCCTTCATCTCGGCAAAGAACCAGATCACTGGTGTGCGGTACTCGATGGGTCAGGGTGATTGTCACCAAGTTCGGCCTGGTTGCTCTGTGGTATCCCACGACCAGCACTTGGTGGACACCTCAAAACGTGCCCTGGCCACACAACGGGATTCCTTCCCGCGAAAAGTCCTATCTCGATCGAATTCAGACGGCAAGCATAACTGCCGATGAGCGAATTTCGGCCTGGTTCGAAGATGTTCTCACCCACGAAAGCTATCATCTGCAAACCTGGCACACTGAGCTTGAGTATTGGCAAGATGCCGTCTTCAATTGGCTGACCGGACACTTGACGTTGAGTGATGTCGACGGGCTGCGAACTGATCTAGGTCTTCTTTCAGGATATCTGGCGTCGGCGAGATGGACCCAACGAGCAATGCTACGCAGATCAAAAGAGAGTGGCCTCTCGGAGGCCTATCCGACTTGTGCCCATATGCTCAGTGAGTCACAACAAGAGATGTCGGAAGAGATAGACCATGACAGGTCGCTGCTTCCCGAATGTTTCTCCACGCTGTCAATGGTGTCGCAGCGACTTCAGGAGGACGCCGCCAAACAAGCACAGAAGTCCGCTGACCGGCTTAATTCCCTGATAACGCTGTTCACCACTGTACTGCTTGTGCCCACGGTCGTAGCCGGGATCTATGGTGCCAATATCGCATCGCTTGCTGAAGGAGCAAAGGGATCGCTCACCGAGTTACTCGTGCTGATGGCGGGGTTCGCTACAGTTTCATTCGGGTTACTTAGTATTCTTCGCAAACGCTGGACTGTGGTCGTGATAAGCGTTGTTTGCGGGACTTCGTGCATCGTTGGCTTTGAAGTGCTGCATCAGGTTCAGTCGACTTTGCAGGTGCTTGCTCCCTATTGGGCAGCAATTTCAGTGTGCGTTTTCGTTGCCATCAGCATCACCGTAACGGTAAGGAGTAGATCAAATGCAAGTGCCTGAAACACTGCGAATCGGACACGGGCACGATATCCATGCCCTCGTGGAGGGACGCCAACTATGGTTGGGTGGTGTCCACATCCGCGAAGCCGAGCGAGGGTTTAGGACTCATAGTGACGGCGATGTATTGTGCCACGCCATCATTGACGCAATTGCTGGCGCCATGGCCGATGGTGATCTAGGAACGCATTTTCCCGAGGACGACCCTGATGCGATTGATGCCCGAAGCCTTGAGTTCGTGCGCACGTTCGCTGACTATTCGCGAAAGAAGGGCTACGGATTAGTCAACCTTGACGCCTTTGTCACACTAGGAACCACCAGGCTTCGTCCGCATATCGAGCAGATGAGGGTGTTGATTGCTGAAGCTCTGAAGGCACCAATCGAGCGGATTTCCATCAAGGCCAGATCCAATGACGGGCTAGGTGATGAAGGGCGAGGTGATGCGTGCAGTGCGACAGCCACCGTGTTGATGATCGCGCCCACGAATGACTGACCAACTACCAGCCACGAGCCAGCAAGCAAGCAAGAGACCGTCTCCCAATCCTGCAGACAGCCGCCGTCGACATCCTCGGTTTCGCCGGACTGTACGAATGGTGGCATGCCCCACACGGCATCACCATGCCTGGCGTGGATGATGATGGTTGGTTGTGTTCCTGCACGATCATCACCCGGCCCGCTGTCGACACTGCCGGGCAACTGCACGATCGGATGCCTGTCACCGTTCCGTCTGACATGGTCGACCAGTGGCTGAGTCCAGCGCTGACTGACCTGCGTCAGGTCGACGACCTGATAGCCGTGATGCCAACACCCACCCTGGTGCCAATCCTGCGTTCGCCAGTCGGCTAGGCCAGCGTCAGGCAGTGCATCGGGAAATGAGTGCCACAGCTTCGGCTGGCGACTCGTGTTTGGTGAGCTGGAACACCGACGTGGTCTGCCGGTTCGACACCGACAATGACAAGCCATCTTTGTATTGGCGAAGCCCGACCAGTTTCGGGTAGGGGAACTCGAGGCTGTTCTGGTGGCCGACGAACACGACCCGGCCCGACGTGACGATCAGCGGGCCGGTGTCCGCGACGACGGACTTGGTGCCGACGACGACACTGTGGCCGCGCATCCCGCCGGTGCGCATCCTCACCCCGTGCCACAGCGGGAAACTGAATCCGGCCGATCCGCCCCGGAACTCGCGTTCGACTTCCTGTTTCAACAGTTGGGCGTCGAAGACGCCGTGGATGACCTCGCCCGGTTTCAACACCAGCGGCAAACCTGCCGGGCTGATCACCGGCAGCGCGTTCATGACTGGCTGCGCTGCGACCGTGCGCGCGACGGGTGTGGCGGGTTGGACGGGTTGCGGATGTCCGATGAACAAGTCATGCCAAGCTGCCGGTATCGCCTGGCGGGCCTGATCCCACGTCAACCCCATCATTGAGATCAACTGGTTGAGCCGCTGTTCCCCGTCCTCGGTGACCTGATGGTCATGGCAGGCCGCCTCAACCGCTGTCGACATGACCGGCCACAACACGGCTGGCAGACCGTCGGGCGGCAAATGCAACGTCGACCCGGTCAGTTCCTGATCCATCTGCGTCAGCGCGTTGTCGTCACCAGCGATGAACCGGACGGCCAACCCCTGAAGCGACACGACCAGCGCGTCAACCGTCGGCGGCACCGACGACGCCGTGGCGGCGGGTTCTGGCGGGCTGAAGGCTCGCACATTCGTTGGTCCAGACGGGCCGGTGGCCGCCGGTTCTGGTGAAGTCTGCGCGGTTTGCCGGTTGATCGCCACGACCTGGTTCAGCCACCCCGCCAACGCCGAGAACTGCGGCCCAGCCTGAGCATCGAAACCGACCTGCACCCGCTGCGGCGGCACCACCAGACCGCCCGGCTGAGCGGTAGCGGCGAACATCGCGGTCAACACGCCGCCACCGGCACTGGTCGGTTCGATCTGAGCCTGTTCAAGCGACGACAGGGGCAACACCACAGAAGTCGGCGAGCCGGGCGAACCGACCGTCATGTTCTGTTGATCAACGTCTAGCCACTGATTGGTACCGACATATCGGGTCATCACACACCTGCCCTTCCCATCGTGTCAATTCTAGAAACCGTCACCGACACAAACCTTGTAGGCAGGACCCGTCTACACGGCAGCAGGCACGGCTTGCGGTGTGGCCGGGTCGGTGTCTCGGACGAATCTGATCTCGCAGTGCGAGTCGCCACGGGCGATGGCTGTCAACAGATCCATGTGGCAACCGTAGGATGCGGCGATGCCACGGTCACCCGTCATCGCTATCTCACACAACTGATGGATCTCCGCTGGACCGCAGCCTTGCTTCTGCCAGGCAGCCACCAGCGGACAGTAATGGAAATCAATGTCAAGGTTGTCGTCGGTTGAGCGCAGCACCTTCATCTCGAACACCCACTGCGCTGGTTTGCTGAACAGGGTCTTCTTCAGCCCTTTCAAGCTGGTAGTGCCACCTTTGGCCACCAACTCCCTACCCTGGAAAAGACCGCAGCGTTTCACCGCGTCAGCGGCGTAATCCTCCGGC
>Ga0123357_10002242_pt1 | contig 21378 bp, 18 predicted proteins | sample TergutEmb28metaG_FD_89873 | JGI IMG/M metagenome (GOLD analysis project Ga0123357, IMG submission 89873) | Embiratermes neotenicus P4 segment gut microbial communities from Petit-Saut dam, French Guiana - Emb289 P4 | ecosystem: Host-associated > Arthropoda: Insects > Digestive system > Gut ... | reverse complement strand
CTAGTGACACTCACACCTTCAACTTTCACCACCTGTTCAATCTAGTGACACTCACACCTTCAACTTTCACCACCTGTTCAATCTAGTGACACTCACACCTTCAACTTTCACCACCTGTTCAATCTAGTGACACTCACACCTTCAACCTTCACCACCTGTTCAATCTACTGACACTCACACCTTCAACTTTTACCACCTGTTCAATCTAGTGACACACCTTCAACCTTCACCACCTGTTCAATCTAGTGACACTCACACCTTCAACTTTCACCACCTGTTCAATCTAGTGACACTCACACCTTCAACATGACCTCTATGTGTTCAGCAGAGAACAACACAGTCCTACACCTGACAAAAAATCTGCAGCTCATTCCTGCCAGATCCATTAACAGTTCACAACGAACAAATAGTGCTTGTTCATGTCAAGTGATTGGTTAAACCAATGAATTTGCTATACCTTGTGACAATCAATACATGTAACGTAAATATTTGTGATATGATCACTTAGATTTAGTTAGAATCTGAAGACTGCAACACCAGTAAATGCACATGTGACATATTCTCCTCCATTGGATGTAAGGAATCACACCACCATACAGAATTCTGCATTAAGTACAAACTGTACTTGCCCTCTGTACCATATTGGCCATCCTTTACAGATAATAAAGCTTTTACTGTGTTATATCCTGTCTTTTCTCAAGGGAGAGAGAAAATGGACAAGAAACCTTCAACAGCATAGCTGGTCCCTATCTCAAATCCAGAACAGAACACTTCCTAAAATGCATGGTTTGACATATGACTGCTAGGCCAACTGCCAGGTGCAGTCTCATGACAGTTACCTGATGTGGATTCCAGTCAGAGTCGAAGATGATAACAGTATCAGCAGACTGCAAATTCAGACCTAGTCCACCAGCTCGAGTGCTCAACAAGAACACAAAGTAATCTGACTCAGGACTGTTGAACTTGCGGAGCAGTTCGCCTCTGTCTTCCGCCTTAGTGGTACCATCCAGGCGCAAATACATAAAACCACGCCAGCCAAGGTAGTCCTCCATAATAGTCATTAGCTGTGTCATTTGACAGAAAAGAAGCACACGATGGCCAGTTGCCTTCAGCTTTGGCAATATCCGGTCAAGCAATTCGAATTTTCCTGATGCTCGATACAGATCTGGTCTGGAAAACAATGACATCAGTAAAACACAATTAGATCCTGTTCAAATACATTCATATAAACTTGTCCTGTTATGCAAACTCCCATTACACATGCTAATGGAGGGATGAAGTAACATCGATAATTAAAAACAACAAACAAGCCAGAAGTCTTGAAACTCCCACTGTTTTGCTGCATTCAACCTTGAGAACAACTTCATAATTTCGTCGTCTTTTGGTGAACTGTCTGTCCAATGCCACGGGCAGCCGTTTCTCCTATACCACATACACTATTAAGTATCTGGTGTAAGCCTGTTCTTCAGCCTTCTGCATCATGTGTAGTTTCTATTTTACTGTCAAAGCCACATGCTTATGTTTTCCCACCATTCTTCAATCAAACATAAAATAATACATGTGTTAAATCATTATTGCTTCCCCACACAGTGTCATTCTAGACGCTATCTGATCCACACAATGCAGTGCACAACACAACGAACTGCTCTGAAGAACTACTCCCTTTTATGTCCTCCACCATATGAGTATCCAACACACAGCGAAGTTATTACACTAATAAAATAGTTACAACAGTTTGAACTAAACCCACCGGGGAGGGGGAACACACACACACACACACACACACACACAAATGAATACAGTGTAGGTACATACTGTTCCAAGATACGTCTTCACATTTAGCTAATGCAGCTTCCACAATGTCTTACCCTATAACAACACTGCCATGGATGCCAACATGATCACAGTATGCCTTCTCAATGTGCTGAAACATGAAAGGATGGTTGCAGAGTTTACGAAGCTGCATGATGGTGTTCATAAGGGCCTTAGCTCCACCCTTCCCTTGTTTTCCTTTCTCAGATCCATCAGTCAGAAGGACTCCTTTACTCTGCATGTGACTGTAACACAAAAAGGGTCACAGTACAGCTACTCCAGTCTTCAGGCAATGCAAGATATGACACTTTATGGATGGCGGAGAATCCAAAAATGTATGTATAACTTGTAACAATTTAACATATTTCACAATATATGTGAGGACCTGCTACGACTTACACACGTGGATATGTATCACATCTGCCTGAACATAAGATAACCCCATATACAACATGACCAACATTTACAATATTCAATTTCCAGAAAAATACCTACACAGAACATGTTGAACCTTGCACATGATTACAATGCAATGCCCCCCCCCACCAGATGATAAATGATAAAAAAAAAATTAGTCATACTTGGGTGTGTATGGTATTATAATGCTACCCTAAATGACTGCTACTGGATGAGTTTTGTGTGCACAGTGCTCATTAAAGTTATGAATATCAGGTACAAATAAGCCTCCTTTCCCTTCTGTAAGCAAATATAAGCAGGTTTGTAAGACCAGCATACTATGACTGTCAGCCTCTGACAGCAAACAAGTAGGGCCTTCTGCTGCCCCTTCACAAATATACTCACTGCACATATGCAGAACTGCACTGCAGGTTCACATGAGCACTGTCACCCTAACAACTCATTATTTATGCTTTCCTCTCATCAACAGCTGTACCAATGAATGCAAGATTACCAAAAACTGGTTAAACACAGTTTTATTTAGTTCATGTTTACTTCCTTACTTTCCTACTTATTCCATGGAGGACAGTCCTTCTTGAGAAGCTAACCAGTTCTCAGCTAGTCAAGAAATTCCCCATATTACAGAACCTGAAGGTTCATTACTGCATTGACAAGTGCCCTCTGCCTGTCCCTATTCTAAGCTATATTGATCCAGTCCATGCCCTCACATCCCACTTCTCGAAGATCCATCTTAATTTTATCGAAGTCTTCCAAGTGGTCTCTTTCCTTTAGGTTTCCCCACCAAAACCCTGTATACACCTCTGCTCTCCCCATACGTGCTACACGACCCACTCATCTCATTCTTCTCAATTTTATCACCTGAACAACACTGGGTGAGGAATACAGATCATTAAACTCCGCTTTATGTAGTTTTCTCCACTCCCCAGTCATCTTGTCCCTCTTAGGCAAAAATATTCTCTTCAACACCCTATTCTCAAATACCCTCGGCCTATGTTCCTCCCTAAATATAAGTGACCAAGTTTCACACCCGTACAAAACAACAGGCAAAATTACAGTTCTGTATATCTTAACCTTTATACTTTTGGATAGCAAACTGGAACACAAAAGACTGCACCTAATGATAGCAAGCATTCCTTGACTTCAATCTGCTCTTAATATCTTCCTGCACAGAATTTTGATGTTATGGCATTTCCAAACATTTGAACTCTTCCACCCTTCCAAAGGAACTATTATCAATATTTATATTGTGACTTTGTCCTGCATCCTGATCTTGAGACATGACCATGTACTTAGTTTTATCAGAATTTACTTCTAGTCCAATCTCCTTACTAGCAACTACTAAATCTTCTGTGTTTTTCTTTATAGTATGTATGCTTCTGGCCAATATGTTAGCATCATCAGCATACACTGGAATTTTCTCAGGCAGACAGCTGTGTCAAGATGTGAAGGTTTTCCGATATTTCGGGAACTGTTCCTGAAACATCAGAAAAACTTCACATCTTGACACAGCTGTCTGCCCAAGAAAATTTCATTGAATTCTGTCACCACAAAAGCTTCAAGACTTATATCATCAGCATAAACCACTAGCTAATGTGTACCATTTAATTTCAAGCTATCCTGGTCTACCTAAACCCTCCTAATGGCGTACTCTACAGCGAAGTTGAGAAGCAATGGCGATAAAGCATCTCCTTGTTTCAAACCATCCCTAATTGGAACATGTCAGACAAATGCTTGCCTACCCAGACTTTGCTATAGGTTTCATTTATACACATTTTTATTAGCCTTATCAATTTCATGGGATACCAAACTCAATGAGACTATTATACAGGACTTCCTCCTAACTGAATCATAAGCTTTCTCGAAGTCTATAAATAGCTGTCACACTGCTTTACTGTACTCCCGTATTTGATGAATGGAGAATACATGATCAGTAGTTGATCTATTGTGTCAAAATCTATGCTGATGATCTCCAATAATTTCCTCTGCATATGGAGTTAACTTTGAGGGCATGATGTTGGATAAAATTTTGTACGTAGTTGACAAAAATGGCATGCCTCTACAATTACTACAATCTGTTTTATCACCCTTCCTATATATAGGTACAATGATCAACTCCTTCCAATCCTCAGGCAACTCCTCCTTATTCAGATAAAATAAGTAAGTTGATGGATCTCAGAGCAGAGTGTTCTATTCCCTGTTTTAATCAATTCTGCTGGGATCTGATCAATACCTGGTGAATTGTGCCTTTTTAGCTTTTCAATAGCCATATCAACTTCAAAGGCACTCAGCTCAGATACTAGTGGTTTTCTGTCTACCTAATATCACAAACCCCATGGACATTGAATAGCTGAGAGAAATGGTTCCTCCACCTAGCCAAAATACTGTGGCAGTCTGTAACCAAATCACCCTTCTCTTCCTTTATTATATTAGTTCTAGGCTGGTAACCCTTCCCTGATGCCCCTATACAAATCTCTGATATTTATTTCTTACTGTTAGTTTCAAATTCCTTAATTTTAGCTTTCAGATATGCCTTCTTTTTGTTCCTGAAATGTCTGTTAGCTTCATGTCTTACACTGTTCAGATTATCTACAGTACTTTGACTTGGATCCATACCCACTGCATTTTAGCCTGCTTCCTTTGATTTTAAAAAGTAAACATTCTTCATCAAACCAAGGTTTATGCTGCTTCAATTCCTGCAGATCTAGATTCTCTTTAGCTGAGGTTTTGATATTCTCTTGAATGTTCTCCCAAGCCCTATTTATGTCCTTGTCATCCCCTAAGTTCCCCAAAGCTGCAAACCTGTTTGTAATCTCAATTTGATACTGTTTCCTAACCTCCAGCTCATTTAGCTACCTGAAATTAAATCTTTTCCCATCAAACTTGTGCTGCTTGTTTACTTACTGCCAATCTTTCCCTAAATTTTGAAACCACCAGATAGTGATCAGTATCACTGTCAGCTCCCCTAAAAAACTGTACATCTCAAATACTCGAATGCCGCCTCCTATCAATCAAAATGTTATTAATCTGGTTGTGAGTCTTCCCATCAGGAGTTCATGTTTATATAACAGAAATACAATACAACAACCACGCTAAATTACAACTGTTTGCCATACATCATAACCAACAAACCACTATAAACTAGCTAGCTTGCTAAGACTAGAAAAATATCACAAAGTTCAATTTATAAACGTGTGCAGATACCGTTCACTTTGTATGCTGATACAAATGAAAATTATTATATGGATCTTGAGAGTTTGAGTTTAGGATGGCTAAGGAAAGTAAAATCAGAGTTATTTACTCCAGAGTGATAAACCAACTGCATATTTTGTAATTTTGTGAAGTAAACAGGGGTCACAGCAGTTTAAGAAATTCATCTAGCTTAACAAGATATTTATATTTCCTATCTCTTTAAAGATACAACTCAGATTCATGACCTATTCACAAATACTATATCAAAATTATGTTTCTGATACAAAGCCAACTGTAACCACACGATTAATTTTACCCTTGACAGCCACATAATGAAAACACAGTTTCTCTCACTACTCCATTTGCAGATGGAACAGGTCAATCACGATAATAGTGAACTGTGAGTCAGATGACAGCAGTCCTCATACAAGCAACACAGTGACTTTTCTCTCCAACACTCAGCCAAAACAGCACTGGCTTTAACAGCAAAATGGCAGAGGTGCTCATGATGATGGTCACTAAACAGTGCTAAAAACCTTTCAAATGTGCAGAGCTTCTTACAAATCCCTTTGGTATCACATTTGTAAATAGGGATTACCTTTACACTTAATCAATCTGAAATGATCCACTGCTACAAAACATTTCCCACCTGTAGAGCACTCTCTGCAGCCCAGACATGTCACATTTGATGATATATTCTACTTTGTCTGGTAACTGTGACTCAACTTCCTTCTTCAAACGACGCAGGAGGAATGGCCGCAATACTTTATGCAAACGACGGATGATCAATATGGTTTCTTCTTCATTCAGTTCAACCTGCCACAAAACCTACAGTTAAATCTGACTACATAACCTAGAGATAGTTACAGCAATCTGTGAAATAAAAACAAGTTATAGCATTTTCATACATACATACATACATACATACATACATACATATGTATATACATACATACGTACATATATACGTACATACATACATACACCACATTTACTCACAAGGTTTTTTTCCCCCCCTGTAGTTTGGTGCTTAAATATCAGGTCACCTTCAATTCACACATGAAGCACCAAACTGGTGCTCTTTGAACCAGACCACACAGAGCCAAACCAAGGTGTGTATCGACAATTCACAATGTGACATGTGTGCACCTCTGCAATATTACGCAGTGTGGAGCAGCAATTCCTTACTGATGTTTCAGGACAACCTACTGGTTCCATACTCAAGTGTCAACAAGTCAAAAAGACCAAACACAGCATAGCACAACTGACCTTAACTGATACAGTCCTTTTTGGGGACTTGGTCCATTTTCTAATAGTTTAAAGAAGCATGACATTTCAGATATTGGCTTTATTTCCATTTTGAGGCTGAAGTGCCTAAACAAGCTATTCTCAATCACTGTGCACCATAGAAACAATGGAACAAATGGACTGATGATGATATGTTGTGGAATGGCAGTGAGGAGGATGGGAATGCCAAGAGTTAGTGTGCGGCAGATAAAAGCATTGACTGTGAAGATGGAGACAGTGACACTGATTGGTGAAGGTAGGTTTATTAAGTGTATGAAATTAATAGTAAAATATTTCTTTTAGCAGACATTTTACTTTTCTGGGATCATCTTAGATTTGGATAATTACTTTTTCCCTTCGCAGATGTGTCTTATTTGAGGGGTTATCTTAGATTACAGTCCTCATGCATTCGGGTAAATATAGTAAAGTCCAAGCTTACCACTTACCACAGTAAAATTTGTGTTACAAACACAATGTATGAAAATACAAGCACAATTCTTGATATGTAATATACAAAGTTCACTAATGACAAAACTTAACAAAATACCGCATAAAAATTTTACAGAAAGGCACATGCAGTGAGATAAGATCAGAGACGGGATCGGTGACAGAGCTACAGTAGTGCAGCTTGTACACTGATTGGGTTATGGGCAGGGCAATCCAGAGTTCTATTCCTGACAGAGGTAAAAGATTTTTGTTTTCTTCAAAACATCCACACTGACTTAGAGACCCACAGAGCCACCCACACCATGGGTACTGGAGGTTCTTTCCCTAGGAGCAAAACTACTGGGGCTTGACACTAACCATTCATCTGCATCTACTGCTGAGGTTAAGAATAAGTGGAACTAAACCTCTGCCCCCCATATGCCCTCATGGCAGGCATAGAGAAAACTTTACCTTTTAATGAATTAGTAACAAACAGATGTCACAATTTCACAGCAATTTATGTGCACGAATTGTAAACATATCTGGTCTGTGTAAAACAAACTGTCACTTGTCCCTTTTGAAAATCAAATTTCCTTTACAACAGCAGCAATGTAAATTAGCAAATATCAGCTGCTGTACTCTATAGCACACAATATCTACAAAAATGCTGCAACAGGGAGTTCAAATTCTGCTCAGCTTCTTGAGAAGCTAAACATTGCCATAAAAACTCATGCACTATTCATTCCCTTATGGAACATGAATGTTAATCACCATGTCCAGAAAGCACACTGCTATTTATGTAAGCATCCTGCCCTGTATCCTTTTAAACTACAATGTAACTTGCCTTCTCTCCTGTTGTAGCAAAGGGAGCATTGAACCACTGCTCAAAAGTACTGACTGACTTGAAGATTGAGGGCAACAGGAAGTTCAGAAGTGCCCAGAGCTCAGGCAGTTTGTTCTGAAGTGGGGTGCCAGTGAGCAACAAACGGTGTGGGGCCAGGTAGTGTGTGTTCAGAACTTGTGTCAACTTGCAATGATGGTTCTTCATACGGTGACCCTCGTCAATGATCATGAACTTCCATCGCAACTATGAACATACCATAGTTATAAGCACCTCCAAAATCATACACTAACATATTCATCAACTGCTGAAACTTATGCACCACACAGCCATAAATGCACAATGAGATATCACACATTTCAACTGGAAATAGAAATTACCTTACCAAATACATACACAGCTCCTTGTGAGTTTCAATACATTGCTGACAAGTACTAAAAGTATGATTCAGGTTTAAAAAAGTCTCACTAAGCAATGTGTCCACTGGAGTTATAAGTTCAGTTTTCTCAACTTCAGTGAGTATATCCCAGACTGTTGTCCGAAAAGCCTTTGGGACACACATACAACATTTCATAGCATTCACAGGAAACACGGCATAAACATATTTTGAGCCCCTGTTTCATTCAAGACCAGAACAAAAAGACATGGGTTATATTTATTTAAAATAATGCAGCCTTTAGGCAACCTTTCATCCTATAAAGGAAAAACACTAAGCTAAGATAACTATGATAACTATGATAACTAAGATAACTATGTGATGTGCGCACGTGTGTGTGTGTGTGTGTGTGTGTGTGTGTGCACGCGTGTGTGTGTGCGCGCGCGCGTGTGTGTGCGTGCGTGCGTGTGTGTGTGTGTCAATATCCCCCATTATTTTAACCAGCTAACTGATACACACAAAATCTGGTACAAACATTATGCCTCTGAAGGACATCCCAGCAACATACTTCTTAATTTACAGATGCACAAACTTGTCTGGTGATAGCACCACCACCAAAACTTAAAAACAAAATGGTAACCATGTAAACATGCTCTTAGCTTTTAGTCACGTGGTGATAAGTAACGAAAACATTGCACAAGTATGTGATGAAATTTGGTCAAGAGAGATCAGAAACATACTACCAGAACAACCACAAACATAGCAAAGCATAATTCTGAGGTTATATCCAGTGTATTCAACACATACCGAGCTTAGAAGTACCTGCACTTAAACAATCTGACATTCAAGAAATAAATAAATAAATAAATAAATAAATAAATAAATATAGCAAGTACTGGAAATATTTCTATGGGATAAGTAGCACTATAAATATATGCAACAGTAACTTGGCTGTATGAGTTCTACCTGGAACAATTTTTTCTGGTTACTTTGAGCTGAAGTCTTAGAGATACAAGTACAGAGGAAAAAATGATTTGTAAGATAGTATAAAAGGTTAGGCTCACCATGTAAAGTTAATTACACAACAAACAGATAGTGACACTTTTGGGACAGATTTTTCAGAGTATGGTTTTCATTCAGATTGGGTATCACATACATTGATTTTTAAAAAGTTAAAATTTGTGAACTAGGATTTATACGTTTTCTACAGTTACAGTTCTATTGCAATATTCAAAGAGCTCCTCTGTTATATCCCCATTTCAAAGGGAGAGAATTTACCATTCTTAACCCTGAACAGGTTATGCACCCCAAATGACACAGTGTCTTTCTTTATTAGCCCTTCCTGACTATTAGTATCAAAATAGGGCATATTTCTAGTAAGTGGGGACAAATTTAAACTGTATGGCTACTGGTAACCCAACTCTCTGGTAGAACCTTCATGTTCAACTTTAAAACCACAGCCACTACTACTCAAAATCCTGAGCAAGATCCATCCAGTCCCAACCTCCATTACTCACACTGTTGAATTCCTAACTTCAGTCACACAGCACCCACCAACATGGGGCCAGTATTCAACTCGAGCTGAAACTGTCCATTTACTCCTTCAGTCTTACGTCCAATTGATACCCACAGTGTACATAACTTCCTAGAGCACTTTGTTCTGAGACACTGGTAACAGACCACACTCCACAAACCCACTGGAAAACTGAATGTTTTATATATCTTAATCTTCATATCTTTCATTGTTCTGCACAGTAAATGTAACAATAACAGCTTCTGAATGAAATTACAACTAATATTTTCAGAATTAATTCTTCTCCTGCTTATATCACGAGGCACATCCTTCAAAATCAAGCTGCACAAACAAGCAGATACTGGCAATGCTACTGTTACACTTGCCTTTGCAAGTACAGCTTTGTCCTTGATGATGTACTCATATGTTGTGAGCAGCACATTGAACTTGGTGGCACGCATCTGGCTTTGTATATTACGACGCATGGCTGGTGAACCCTTGTATGCCACAACCACCACAGATGGGGCCCACTTCTCAAACTCTAGCACCCAGTTGGACAGTGTGCTGCAAAATATCATTAAATATATGCAAGCATAATATACTCTAAATACATATAATAAAACCCTACAATTAAGTTTTCTTTGGGAAACAGTGAATTTGAACATTCAACAACAGACGAGCTTAAATGGATAAAATTTAACATCTACCGAACCTCCAAGCATTTAAATTTCAATTTGATGAACTAAAATCTTAACACTGGAACATTCAAGGGATCTTCCGCTGCAACATACTATGACATGAGCACACCAATGCTCTCTAACCCACATAATACCACACTGACTTTTACTTTTGGAACTACCGTACATAATAAAATAATTCAGTTCCCTCCCACAATCTATATGTGAGATTGGCAAACCTGTTTGTTGAAGGGCTGAATGTGCACTTCCACATGTTCTGCTACGAAATAAAGAGACCATATTATGCAATGCGAAAGCAGTATTTTTCCAGTATCTTCAAAATCAACGAAAATGTATGGCTGAATTATATGATTCACTATCACAACCCACCAAATAAACGTGACACATGGTGCTGCTTATAACTGCTGACAAACTATACACTATCTAGAGTAAATGCTGATGCTGCAAAGAGCAACACTGCAGCAAAATGTTCAGCTGTCAGCTGTACTCTTATTCTGACATGTTCAACTTTAATAAAGAAAATGACTGTTCTGAGTTATGTGGCAAGGCAAAACTAGATAACATTTTCTAAGGTTTAAACTCCTTTATTTGGGATCACATAACAGTCCAAAACAAAGAAGTGAGGAACTTATAAAATTTTTTCCTGCAAATCTTACAACAGAAGTGAACAAGAATGAGACACTATACAAATTAGACTGGCATCCATGCATTTTATTTTTGTGTAACATCTCTGATACTTATCAAAATACCCATATATATGGGACTTCAACAAAAACTTTTTTCTTCCTAAGACTTAAAATAAGTGCAAGTGCTTTGAGTACTTACGACAAAGGCACAATTATAAGATACGGTCCATTAACTCTCTTCCTTTCCATCAGGTATGTGATAAGTGCAATTGTTTGAATAGTTTTTCCCAGACCCATCTCATCTGCCAGGATCCCATTTAGATTGTTATTGTACAGTGATACCAGCCACTCCAGACCCTAATAAAAACAAATTCCTTTAATTACTAACTGCTTCTGCCACCACAACCACCACCACCACCACCACCATGCGTTACATTTTGCTAAGATGCAGCACAGTCCCACAACAAACTGATGGCACATCAGAAAAGTCAGAGATAAATAATCATCTGTATCATACACCAAAGCAGAACCTGATAAGATCTGTAATACTACGAGCCATTCTACATCGTCTTCTTCATTCATATTATTCATGCCAACTCTATGTGTGTGTTTTGAGAAATCAGTCCACTAGGATCCAATTCCTTAATGATGGAGTTGGTTCAGCACTTTCATACAGTTCTCTTTACTCAACACAAAATGTGGCAAATCATACACACTTTGTAATACGCAGCCATGGAAAGTATTTTCATTTCTGTCATATCATTTCATTGTACAAAAATGGAGTACATACCTATTATCAAAAACGTTATAACATTAAAAAATTAATCTGAATAAATAAATGAAATCTACATGCTACTTACACAATGCTGAAGAAACATACAAAGATGTTTTACTGAGTCAGTAACAAAATGAACTGGAAGTCCACAAGAACCAAAGAAATCCCAGGACCAACTGCTGTACAAACACAGTCTTTAAAAAAGGGACATCCAGCTCATCTGATTTTGATCACTTTCCTTGTTTTAAAATGTTCTGACACCATATTTAAAATTCTGATACCTCTCATCTGTGACTTCCTTGACTTGTTACCTCTTGCCCCACTTCACTCTTTTCATTTACTTTTTTACTTGTTCTGAATTTCCAAACAAGCATTTTATCTTCAACAACCAGATTCACTGATTCATTCAATTTCAGATACACACAGGTGGACGGACAGGACAACCTCTCAATTTCCTGTGACTGCGCACAATTTGAAGTTGTTTTATTCCACCGTCTGCTTCTCCGTGGGTGCACTTTCTAGATCTCCCAGCACCCTGAAATGTATTTCCTCTAACAAGTGCTCCTATGGCTAGCCTTATGCGCTTTCCATACAATAAAAATCTGTGTCACGATATTCTGCATTATGACACCACACAGTTTGGCAGGTGCATACCAATACTGCAGAGACCTATAGTGTCTCCATGTTCAAGCAATTATATACACAACACTGGTGCCCCCCCCCCACTAGGTGATACTGTGTCATCTCAAAATAAGACACAACATACACCTCTGCTGCTGTAAAAACCTCATTTCCAGTCATCATCCACATTCTTTGCAAGACAACTGTGCTTCAATATAGTCACCAAAACAGCCTGAAGACAACACAAAAAAGTTCATTAACCCCTCAACACCAGCCTCAGTGAACTGTACAGTTGTTAATTTCTCACACCTCTGGCATCTCTACAATATAGCGTGTGAATGCATTTTAATGCAACTTAAATTTAGAACTCCTCTGTCCTGGGCACAAGTTGGAATTCAAGCCCAGCATCACTGAAAAGCAGAGTGTGTGACCTGCTGCTGGTAGCAGGAGGAATGGAACTGTGTTGAATGCTGACAATTGCAACAAAATTACATGGCAACAGAAGTCGCAAACCTAATTCAATGCCCAGCTTGTAGTAATGAAGTGAATATGTCTCGGTCCTAACACCCTAATGTTTCAATCCAAACAGAAGTGGTATTTCACATTTAATCTGAACTAACAAGCACCACATACCCTTATTTGGTATTCTTTCAGCTTCCCATTCACCATTATTGATGACTGCTCTGTCACCTTCTCTGTGATAGTATGAGCAATGCTGAAACAAAGAAAATAAACATCAAATGGCACAGAGCAAAACAAGCACAGCACAATACCATTAACACTGCACAGATAAATGAAGATTCAAATTTTGCGCTTCATGTGTGCACATCTAGCATTCAGCTCATGACAAGGAAAATCACAGTCCTCTTACAGTGTAACCGCAAATTTACACTTTCAAAGAGCTAACCTAACATAAAATTAAAACCATGAAGTCAGTATAATTCAGAAATGAAAATGGTGTGGTGTAAAAAAAAAGGTGTGTTGCTGCATGCATGTCTTTGGCAAGCCATCCGATGTGGACACTAAAAACACCAACAGCAACACTAGTTCAGTGTTTGTTCCAATATACACGTCAACTTTCACACTCTCATCAGTTTTCAGTTCTTGTTAAAAAACAACTTTCTGCTTTGCTGCATTGAAACTTCTGGCAAAAAAGTAAATTAACAAATGAACTTCCACTTATGTACACTGTCTAGTACTGTCACTGATGATGACATCTGTAAGTTCCAACCAAAGGTAGCCACGCATTACAAATGCCACTAAAGCGGGTGATTGTGTAAATGACCAAGCACACACCAGCCCCCCTCCCCATGAGGCTCATAATTTTTATATGAAAGGATATGCCAAAATGTCACCCAGACAAACCTTACAATATGTGTGAATGTATATCAGGACAACATTTTTGTTTGCAGAACTCAGAAGTGGAGAAAATCTGGGATAAATGTAAATTTTATAAAAATGTTAAATAGGCTATAATTTAACACTTTATGGACACTCGGCCAGGATAAACAACAATCAGGAAAAATGTACAAACTTGTGAGCACAAAACTGTAGCACAACTAAATAGGCCTACTTAATTCTTGAAGCCTAGTGAGTGGAAAGGCAATCCATTAAATGCTTCAAGAAATGCTCATTTCACAGTGAAAGCAATTAACCTCAAGCTCAAACCACACACACACACACACACACACACACCTGCATTACATTTCTAACATCTTCAAAACAAATTACTAGGAAGTCTCCAGCACAAATTGCACAATCCCAAACTATGTAATTCGCAGTAAATACTATAATCTTCTCTACTATGTTAGGAATTCCTAAATGCCACTGTCTGCAACCATGCACAAAAAACAGAATAATTATAATTTGCTATTACTAAAATGCACAGAAAGGTATTCTACGCAGCTATATACTGTTAACCATTAGACATACTTCTTGGGGGGTGGGGGGGCAGTTGTTACAGTGGAATGAAGGTTAACTCAAAACATGCATGCTGGCTGGACAGTAGCACATTCCTGTATTCAATAAACTGTGGTGCATCCAAGGTCATGCCATATTAATATGACCTTACTTTTAGTAAGGCAATCAGCACTGGGTATGCTGGAAAACCCAGGTTCAAATCATGGCAGGAACAAGAGATTTTTTCCTTCTACAAAATGTCCAGACCAGCTCTGACCCACCCAGCCCCTATCTAATGCGAAATGAGGTTCCCTTCTGGAGGGTAAAGCAGCCAGAGTGCAACACTGACCACTCACTTCCATCTAGCACCAAGGTTTAAAATTGGATGGAACTATACCTTTACTCCCCCTATATGCCATCATGGCTTGGACAGGGACAACTCTACCTTACCTTTCCATGTGGGAGAACTATGCCTGTCCAACACAAAATGAAGTTCCAATTTTTAGTAAGAAACAGCATTGCTCATTACAACAAAATGTTCAGGATGCACTAAGAGGCTTCCTATGCACTGCACAGGGGGGCGGGGGGCAGATTTAATCATTTGGTGGTCCTTGTTTTTTTACTGAGGCTTGGTCAAAGGTTCCAGTCACAGGTATACTGGGGTGATCAATTAAGATACACAAAACAGAAGTTCACTGCAGTTTGTTGACACAGTAACTCTAAAAGACACTGAGGTGCACAAGAACTTGAATCAGTTGTCCCATACTTGTTCTTAATACCACAAGAGGGGAATGTGTGGATATGTACTGACAGATAATGTTTCACTCAGAACACACTTCAGTGTCATGTTTTTCCCAGTCCACATAATGGTTATCAAAACAAAGTAACTTAAAGCCACAGATGCCGTGTACTTCACAAAAATCTACTAGGCTGCAAGTGTCACTGGCAATTTTGACACATTCAGTGCCTGTTTTACCACGAATTGCCCAGAAATGCAGAGAACAGAGAATCTTACCATTTTGGTATATAAACCATTCTCCAAGCTGTCATACAGTGCATCATGTGGCACAGCTTTCAAATAAAACCAAGTGCCACAATTTAAGGACAGTCAGTCCTACTGACAGTGGTGTAAACACACAGCTTGTTTGATGGCAGTATTACTGACAGTGTGTTACATTAATTGTCACTTGAAAAAAGGAAAGAATTTAAACCATAGCCTTCATAACTACAACATGTAAACTAACTACACACTTTTTACATTTTTTCCAATATAAATTCAGAGTAAAACACTTATAGCAGGTTCACTTCTCTTCCTTCCACCTCTTTCCATCCTCTTCCAAAGTCTGATCACATCTTATGACACCTATGTGCACGAACAGCTTACAGAATGGCAAGTGAGAGGAGTGTAAGTCCGGGCATGGGTGGTTGGAGGGAGCCAAATCACTTGCAGCAGTCCTGTCTTTCTGGTCTTACTTCCGCACATCACTTGTATTTCATTCAATACCTCTCTGACATGCATTTCAATACTCTATGTTATTCACATAAATGACTACAGATAACTACAGATTCCTATCTCACACAGTACACCAAAAAGTATTCAGTGAGAAAATGTTATTTTTTTTGTTTGTTAGTAATGGGCAGCACAGAATGATCTGCACTCTTTACCTAATCACCTGTATCCAACCAACCAGATGCACCTCCAGTAAATCCTGCATGCAAGTCTAGGAAATACAACTCAACTGTAAGAATGAGATTGGACCACACCTTCCTGATCATTCTCAACAGACCCGTGATCAAACTATTACAGAATTTTATGTTTGTTGGTCATTTACCCAGAGTTATTACAGAAGTTCAGAAATGTGCCCACCTTATGACACACCTCCACAATGAATTCCTTCTTGTCAGAACCCACGTAACAATGAAAGTAAAAAACACACACACACACATTATTCTACACTCACACACCTGTAATACGTCTGCTCCTCTGTGTAGTTCTTGTACTCATCATCTTCAACTTTGGCTTTCTGTATCACAACCTTGGCTTTCTCTTCTTCAGACATCTTGGGATTCAGTGAATTATCAGCACTACTCTTCTTCACATCTACATACAAACATCTCATTTTTTACAGAGTGTAAATAATTAATTCAACTTGACATTCATATATAATGAAATTATTACAGTAGCCCATATCAAAACATCAGCAAGCACGATGCTACGATGGCTGAAAGTATGTACAGCACATTACAAATACATACACAGAGTAAACTCCTGATCATTTGGCTGTATTGTTTGCACAAATAAATAACAATTTTCACAAATGTGTACACATGTAAATTAGACATCCATACTTAATCCATACTGAATAGCCAATGCAGCAGTTGGAGCGGCATGTGGGAAAAGAAAGGCTTGTCTAAGGCCAATAGCAGATTTGTGAGATGGGCACACTGTAGGCACTTAGCCACTGTTTCCAAACTCTTTGCTACACTGTGTGTTAAAAGGCACAATGTCAGCAGACAATGCATGGGGCAGGTGGGCTGTGTTCATTAGACATTACCTGTTACAGAAATTTGAAGGTGAGGGTGCATCACCAGTATCTATCTTTTTTGACATTCGTTACTACACATCCAGCCACTGGCCTGACAGGTAAAGTTTTCCCCAACAAGTCCCCTACCAGAGTGTTCAGATCCGAAGGATGCATGTCTACACTATTCCACAATGTTTGCAAGATACAGTAAACAGCTTTATGACAGCCACACATCAGAAAAACATATCCTTTAAAATAAACAACTGCACAAACACAGCAAAACTCATCGTTCTTTGTCACTGCTGGCATGTACAGTTGTTTACAATCTATTAACTTACTAATAAAGGTCACCTTAATTTGCACGATTCCAAAGCAGCTGTTAGACATGTATTTGTGTTCTGGTAGTTTCTGTCAGTTAGTTACGCTTACAGCTGTCAAATTATGTGCACAAAGGCTGCTAACATTTGATTTGGGGACTCACAGTTTCATACCTAACAGTAAAATTACATGCATGTGTAAAAAGGGATGTTCGAGAAACCATTTTTATTTTCCTCCACCCAGTTACACTCTTTCCTCTTGGATGGTTTACACATTGTCAGGCAGTCCAATGGCACTATGCTGTGATGTTCATACCTACAAACTATAACCCTACGTAACCACACGTTATTGATTTGTAACATGCGGTGTGATGCTCAAAATGCCTAACACTCACTGTTGCCAATGGTGCATTATGGCCACTCTTATGCAGCCCTCCAAATTCTGGGCTGCTGCAGTCTTCTGGCCAACCAATGAGCATTTAATTTAGGCACCACCATGCATTATCAGAAGAAACCAGTTACAGCCTTAAACTGTGTGATAATGCCATAACCCAGTACTGCACTCTCAGTCTCCCACACAGACAGCACAAAAATATCCCTCCTGTTACATTGTTTGCAGTTCGGTTATCCAAAGTATGACAAACTGGAAACATGGGAACCATTAGGTTCGGAAAAGTAAAATTGGTATATGGTATATGGTATATGCACTGTACACATTGCTGAGACATACTTTACATAAACTTGTAATGTTCGTGATATAGCAGGAACAGAAAATCAAAAACCTACGGTAGGGATTAGAGAACTGCTTTCACTGTCAAAGCTTATGCAAACTCTTCCCCTCCATTCTCTACTGCAGACAGGCAGCATGAGGCACTGAACAATTACTGTGCTTACTGTGTGTCTGGAACACAAATTATGCAGGGTCTATCAGCAGGAACTTGTCCAACTTCAGCAGAATATTCATTACGTTAAATTATGTCAATATAGCCGAAAATACGTATGTCCAACGCTGAAAGGTCATGAAGATAGTGACATGAGAACAATGTGGTCTTCTTGTGGTTCCACAAACTGCAGCTGTTTAGCGCGATGCGTTATCTGCACATTTTGCAGGTCTGTCCTACAGCTGTTACTGAAGCCAAACCATGTGGCCGAGTGTGTGCTATGCAAAATACTTCAGACCCTAAGGTCAATTTTTATGAAACTAATGCAGCGAGCGTGCGAGCGTGCGCGCGCGTGCGTGTGTGTGTGTGTGTGAAGTCACATCAATGCTGAATAATTTAATCTCAAAAACGATGCATTAACAAAAATGTATACAACACAAATTCAACACTGTGAAGAATGTGACTCTCTCTTCAGTCCTAAATGTCTAGTCAATATTCATTCAAATATATCGAAAATGCATTTACATCTTCCCATGTGATGATAATGTACACTGTCCAATTTGTAAATTTTCAAGGGCCCTAGTTCCTGCAGCCAAACAATATACACTGCCAAGTGAAATTTATTTATCCATGAAACACTCTACTAGCCCACATACATCAAAATGTGAAATGGTAAGTCCCCCACAGACAGCAAAACCTGGGTACCTGAATTCATTAGCCAATGGCCAAAACAAATAAATAAAACATATAAATAAAATAGTTAAGTACGCACCTCTGTCCTCCTCTTCATAATCATCAGTATCAACATCTGTTACATCATCATCTTCATCCTCATCATCATCTTCACGAGGGGCAGCTTCCCATCCAGGATGCATCTCAAGCCACGTCTGCAACTGACTTGCGAGTGGTGCATCATCTCCACACAGGATCTTTCCTGAACAACAAAAATACTTGTATTGAAAACCAAAAATAATGGAAATCACAATCAACTTGTCCTGTAATAAACCACATATCTGCACCAAGATTTTCTGATGTGAAACAGCCACCAGATTTGCAACTACACATGTAGTGGCATGTTATATATAATTTTACTGCTCTATTACAAACACTAATACACTTATTGTAACCGTTGCAAAACACATTTCAACTAAAAATTAGTCACTTTCAGGTTTGCATGCTGTTAACAACAACAACAATAATAATAATAATAAAGCAGAAAAGAAGCTAAAATTGAAGAGTTTATGTATAGAAATACAATGAATGTGGAACCTAAAATGTAAAATTATACCAGTAATAATATCAGCCACTGGAATAATAACAAAAGGTTTAAGGAAAAATTTGGAAGCCACACCAGGAAAACACTCAACAGATTCACTACAAAAGACAGCTATACTTGGAACATCACACATAATACAGAAAGTACTGCAGTGTGAAATTTGAAACCTGAGCAGTGGGGATCACCAATGGTTCAACAGAAGTACCGGGAAGAAAAGGCCTGTGACAAGAGACAACAGCAACAGCAGCAGCAGCAACAACAACAACAACAACAGAGTGTGAGAATTTGCCCTCTCTATTTGTCTAATTAACTACAGACTGACAAAACAGACTTGTTGTTTATGCTGAAACACATATTAGCTAAATGACTAAAATTATAACTCATGTGAATTGTCCTGCCGACTTACAGAATGTTTCAAAATCCAATTTGCTCATATCTCTGCAGACAAAAGTTGAAATTTGATGATGATGATGATGCTGATGATAATAATAATGATAATTAAAATCAATTTATCATTTTTAATGTGCTAGCTTAACAGCATTGAGACCAACTGTCTATTGAATATGTCAGTATCACTGTCAATGGCATTTTACACTGAACAACATCCAACAAACAGGCAATTTCAATGTTGAAAGTCAACACTAAACAAACTAAAGTCTCCAAAATTTTGATTTAATAAGAAGAAGAGTAAAAAGAACAATAACAACAATTCAGGTACATAATCACAAATATACTGCATAAAAGTTAATAAGAAATAATTCAATTCCATTCAAGTTTATGTGCTGACTCAACAGCCCAAGGGCCAATTAAAGACACACCATGAACCACACACAATATACAAAATAACACTTGGGGGGGGGGGGGGGAAAATTAACCAAAAGAAAAGAAAGGGTGGGTGGGGGGGGTGGGGAGACAATTAACACATAGTAAAGGTGTAGTGACAAAATACAGGTACTGAAGACAAAGCACACAACGTTAAGCACCAAGACGAAATAAGAAAAATACAACAGGAGATAGAATATAAAATGTAAAAGATAGGGGAAATTACCATACTGGAGGATAACACCTAGTTTTCTAATAATACTACTAATAATAATATGGGTAAAACAAAGGAAGAACTCCAAAACAGATGCAAACAGAACCTTCAGTGAGGATACGCATATGGAATTTGGACTTGACAAGTACACAAAAACTGTACTCAAGAAAGGAAAATTAATTCACTCACATAATCTAATACTTGACATGAACTGAAAAATTAAGGGCTTGCACAAGGAGAAACCTACAAGTACACAGCGATTGAAGAAAGTGAAGATGAACAACATCAAACAAAAAAAGAACTGAAAAAGGACTACACCAGGAGATTAAGAATGATACTGAATTGTGAGTTGCAGGCCAAGAATAAAATTACAGTAATTGGAGCACTGGGTGTTCCAGTATTAAGGTACAGTTCTGGTATCATTAATTGGATTAGAGAAGAAATAAGAAAACAAAAAAACTAGAAAAACACTACCAATATATAAAATACATCATCCAATAGCTGATATAGATGGACTACATGGGAAAAGGAAAGAAGCAGGAAGAGGCCTGTTACAAATTGAACCAACATACAAAGCAGAGATCTCGACACAGGTTTTACCATCTCGACACAGGTTTTACCATCTCGACACAGGTTTTCCCATGTCGACACAGGTTTTTCTTGGTTTCCCTGTGCCCAGAAGCAAATGCTGAGATGGTTCCCAAGATTCCAAGTTGCCACTATATGCTTCTCATGTATCCCTCCCGACTTAAATTTAGTAGTAACCAATTTCATGTTTGGTTTAAATGTAAAATAACTACTGCCACCGGGTGACAACCCAATTGCAGTTAATAAATATTATTATTATTATTATAATTAATATT